>Ga0335077_10000427_pt1 | contig 46301 bp, 25 predicted proteins | sample Lox_Sample_31_FD_207151 | JGI IMG/M metagenome (GOLD analysis project Ga0335077, IMG submission 207151) | Soil microbial communities from Loxahatchee National Wildlife Refuge, Florida, United States - Lox_Sample_3.1 | ecosystem: Environmental > Terrestrial > Soil > Wetlands | place: USA... | reverse complement strand
CAGAATTTCCAGTATTTCTATCCGAGGCCCAACGATCAGCACACCTGGACGATCAAGATTGACCACAACTTTTCCGAGAAAGACACTCTTTCCGGCCGCATCACGGTAGCGCCCAATTTCAATGCGCTGTATGGCGGCAGGTACGGCTATCCCCCGCCAGGCTGTACTAATTGCGGCGGCACCAGTGAGGAGGACATTCGCACTTACTCCGAGACCCTTCGCTGGAACCATATGTTCGCCCCGACGTTGCTGAACGAGCTGCAGCTCTCGAGCTTCCGTTCCGCTACGCACTATGGAACCCTGGGCGACAGCACCAACTGGGCCAATAAACTGGGATTGCCGAACCCGTTCGGCGTCACCGGCTGGCCCACCATTTACTTCGCCGGCTATTACGATCCCGCATCCAATATGTTGTATTTCGGCGGCTGGGATGGAGACAACAACCACAAACAGAATCTGACCTCTTACCAGGTAGACGAGGGCGTGACGTGGGTCAAGGGCAAACACACCATCAAGGCCGGTTTCAAGGGCCGCCAGGAATACAACAACGTGGAAGAGTTGCAGCAGGCGGAAGGGTCCCACAGCTTCTACGGCGACTGGACCCAACTGTACGACCCGAGTGCTTTGGCCGCAAAAGCGTATACCGGGACGGGCTTCGCCGACGTCCTGCTCGGTCTGCCGACTTATCTCTCGAATCAATACAATCGCGGATTCTTTTACTTCCAGCAGAAGGAATTTGGAGCCTACATCAACGACACGTGGAAGGTGAGCCCCCGGCTGACGGTGGATGTGGGGCTCAGATGGGATCACTGGAACCCCTACCACGAGAAGTACAACCGCCTGGTGAATATGGATCCGACCAACTATCCCGGCTTCACCGTCATCAGTCCGCACAACACCACCATCGATAGTCTTCCCAATATTCCTTCCGGGGTGCTGGCCTCGTGGAAAGCGAGGGGACTGTCCTGGGTGACTGCAGATACAGTGTCTGGTTTTCCGAAAGCCCTCATTCCCCAAACATGGACAGATTTCGGCCCGCGCCTGGCCGTCGCGTACAGGATTTCGGACAAATGGGTATTTCGTGGCGGATATGGCATGTACTACTGGCCCATGCCGCTCTCGCAGATCCTACAAGCATCCAGAACCAACCCGCCCCTCAATCTTCGTTTCGTGAACGGCATTGCCGATCACAACGGCACGATTCCCAATTACGATCTGCTCAATGCTCCCGCGCCAACGGATTCCCTTCCCAATGCGACCGTCAATGTCTATGGCATTCAGCCCATTCCCAGCACCTCTCAGTCCTTCTTCGGCTTCGACCCGCACAACTGGGCCGATGACCGGATGCAGCAGTGGACGTTTACCATTGAGCGTGAACTCCTGAGGAACACGCCGCTGCGCATTAGTTACATCGGAACCCACGGCAGCAATTTGGAACAACTGATGAACTGGAACACTCCGGAGTCGGCGTACAACTATGAGCTGCGCACCGGTCTGCAAATTCTGCCCGGCGCAGCGGGGGCGGACGCCCGGCGGCCAAACCCCAACTGGAGTGGCCTCGTCAACCGCGGAACAGCGGGCTTCGAGGCGCACGTGGGTTATTCAAATTCACACTCGATTCAGGCGCAGATTGAACACCGTTATTCCAACGGGCTGAGCTTCCAATGGTCGTATACCTACGATCATGCGCTGACCACCAGCGATGCCGGAGGGTTTTCTGATGGCTCGGATGGGGCGATCGTTCCGCTGACGTCAAACATTCTGGGTGAGCCGAACCTGTCTCTCAGCCAACGCCTCAGGCTGGATTATTACAATTCCGGCGCCGTGCCGCCGCACCAGATTAAGTGGAACGGCATTTACGAGCTGCCATTCGGGCACGGAAAGCGTTTTGCCAGCCATGTCTCAAAGGCTCTCAACCAGGTCGTCGGCGGGTGGCAGCTTGCGTTTATCGGCGCCTGGCAGAGCGGTGTCTGGATGGGCGTCAGTCCCACCGGCGAGTACCTCTTCGGTAATCCGTCGCTTAGCTCCGATAAGCGGTTGAAAATGACGATTTTCGGAACGAACAGAGAACTCTGGTTCGCCGGAGATTTTGATCCGAGCACGGCGACCAATGTGAACCTGTCGCAACTGGAGCAACTGGTCCCGGTGGACCGCTCGCAACGCATTCTGCGTCCGATCGGATCCAACTTCGACAACAGGGTACCCGTGAAGCTGGCGAACGGGCAAGTCGTGCAAACGAGTTACACTGATTTGCTTAGTTGGAACGCGCGCAATTTCATGCTGAGCCCCGGCATGTGGAACGAAGACCTCTCCGCGTTCAAATACTTCGACATCACCGAGAGAGTCAGGGTACGGTTCACCTCCGACTTCTTCAACGCATTTAATCACCCGCTCGCGTACATCCTGGGAGATCCGAATCGCACTCTAAACCTCACCACGGGGCTATTGGACCTGAGCAAGCAAGAGAACGATCCGCGCATCATCCAGTTCTCGTTGCGTTTGGAGTGGTAAGAACGCAGGACCAGCAGTTTTGACAGGCAGGAACGCGCGCTGATCGCGTGCGACAATAGATTTTTTGCGGCGTTACGGTTTCATCTTCTCGCTGTTTCTCTGCGCGGGCTGCGATAAGGCGCCAACGCCTCCGGCTCAGCCCACGGCAGCGGTGCTCAAACCCTACCGCTTCGACGATAAGCTGTCATCGGCCAAGGTGTCAGCATCCCCCGTGCCTTCCTCGGCTCTGCTGGCCGAGCCCATCGTGTGGCAAAACTTTCTTTCCGAGAACGACATCACCTGGGAAATCTTGCGCGGCCGGGTCGGATTTCGCCAGGGCGATCTCATCGTCAAGGGAGATGGCAGCACCCCGGTGATCATGCCTCCGCGGCAGCAGTACATCGACTGGACGCGCTTCGAAGCTGTCGAGATTCGCATGCTGGCTGAGGGCGGCAAAGAGATCAAGATCAAGCTTGGGAACAACGAATACGCGCAGAAAATCGGGCCGCTGCGCGAGTATGTCGACTATCGTTTCGACGTTCACGTCACCGATCCACTGGGCAGGCCGCTGATGGTCATGCCGACTGACGGACTCTTCGACCTGGTGGCAATCAAGTGGATCAAGCTCGTACCCAGAAAGGCTGATTTTACCCAGCAAGCCGGCCGCGCAACCGTCGGCAAACGCGACGAGTATCGCAATTCCCTGTACGTGCACTCGCCGTCCACCATCACGTTCGAAGTGACGATTCCAAAACAAGGGCGGCTGCACTTCGGCGTGGGAATCACCGAGAAGAAGAATCCCATCACGTTTCGCGTAACGGCCGATTCGAAGGATCTGTATACAAAGACGGTCGCGGATACGGATGCCTGGGAAGATGCAGACGTCGATCTTTCAGCCTACAGCGGAAAGAGCGTGAAGCTGACGTTCGCAACCAGCACCGAAAAAGCTGGAACCGTGGCTCTATGGGCCAATCCGCTACTCACCACTCAAGCTCCGAAGAACCGGCCGAACGTACTGATCTACCTGATCGACACTGAAAGGGCCGATCACACCAGCCTGTATGGGTACGCGCGCGATACAACGCCGTTTCTGAAGAAACTCGGCGGCCAAGGACTCGTGTTCGACGATTGCCAGGTGCAGGCGCCCCGGACCAAGCAATCGACGGCATCGTTGATGACGTCGCTTTACTCCTACACCCACGGGATCGTTCACGACTACGACACCATTCCCAAAGGCTCAACCACGCTGGCGGAACAGTTGCGCGCAGCGGGATACGTCACGGCCAGCATTGTGGCTAACCCATTCGCCGGCCGCCTTACCGGCCTGGACCGCGGATTCGATTACCTCGACGAATGGTCGGTGGTGCAGCGGCACCGGACCGACGCACACGATCGCGGCACGGATTCGGAGGCCGTGAACAAGATCGCGTTTCCGTGGCTCGAGCAGCATAAAGACGAGCCGTTTTTCCTCTACGCTCACGCCACCGATCCACACGCCCCTTACCGCCCGCCCGCCGGATTTGAAGAGAAATTTGCGAATCCCGCGGAGACGCCGGAATTCAATCGCAACTACAAAAATCTGGGCGGCAAAACCAAGTACGCCGGCGGAACCGTGATCAGCCGGGCCGGCTGCAAGCAGGCGGGGGTCAATCCGGATCGGTTCATCCGCAGAGCCACCGACCGCTATGACGGCGAGATTCTACACAACGATGCGAGCCTGGAGCAGTTCGTCGCCAAGCTGAAGCAACTGGGAATTCTGGACTACACTCTGATCGTCGTCGTCTCCGATCATGGCGAAGAGTTCTGGGAACACGGTTGGACATCGCACGGCCATTCGCTCTATCAGGAGCTGACGCATGGCGTATTTTTGATGTGGAATCCGAAGCTCATTCGAGTACCAAGACGGATCCGCGAGCCGGCGCAGTTAATCGATGTAGCGCCGACCGTGCTGGATCTGCTGGGTCTCAAGATCCCTGACGTCATGGAAGGGCAGAGCCTGGCGCCGCTTGCCAACGGACAGCCGTTCCAAAGGCGTGGCCCCGTCATGACGTCACGGTTTGCGGATCCCGAGGCGAAGAAGATCGGATTCGTTCCGGAGAACCGCATCGACGCGGTGGCCCTCCTCGACGCAAACTGGAAGTTTATCTATCGCGAGAAAGCCAGCGAGGTAGGAGTCAATAAATTGGAACTCTACGACCGGCGCAGCGATCGCGAAGAACAGAACAACGTGGCCATGCAGAATCCACAGGAAGTCGACCGGCTTTTGACGCAGACCGCCAAATGGATGGAGGCGCAAAAGCAGATCCGGAAACTTCTTGGCCAAGGTGCAAAAGCCACCATCAGTCGCCAGACTCTCGAGCAACTGCGCAGCCTGGGTTACGTCGGCGGGAAGTAGCAGCCGGCGTTTCTCGCCGACATTCCCGGACCAGTGCCGGGCAGTTGGAGTTTCGCTGCGCCAACTGTGTCTAACGGCTCAGAAGTTCCACTTCAGCCCGAACTGGATCTCGCGCTGATTGTCTGGCAACGTGGCCGTGATGGCGGCTCCCCCGCTATCGTTCGGATTGTTGTTGGGCAGTTTGAACTGCGGATGGTTGGCGATGTTGAAGAACTCGGCGCGGAAGCTCAGGGTGTGACGCTCGGTGAGTGAGAAGTCCTTCATGAGACCGACATCAAAATTGACTTGCCCAGGGCCCCGGAGATTGCCGCTGCCGCCATTTCCGAATTGGTGGGCGAACTTTTGTCCCGGCGCCAGCGCGGGGATGGTGAATGCCGCGGGGTTGTACCAGCACTGCAGAGACTGGTGGCCCACCGGGCACCCCATCTCCGCCTGCACGTCTTGGCCGAACGAGAAATCGTACGGATCATGGATGCGGTCCGGCCAGGGCGCGAAGCTGCCGGTGTTGGTGAAATCGTTGGAAAGGATCGCCGTCGTGGCTTCGCCAGTGCGAGCCACCGCGATGCTACTTAACTCCCATCCGCCGAGAGCAAGGTCCGCAGCGCGGTTCCAACCTTGACCAAACGTTTTTCCCTTTCCGAAGGGAAGCTGATACACGGCGCTGGCTACAAAGCGATGCCGGAAATCCGGCTGCACGTAGCCGCGCTCCAGTTTCGTGTCGAACGAATTCTGCACGGCGCTGCCCGGCGTGCCCTGGCTGGTACCGATATCCTTGCTCCACGTGTACGCGCCGCGGAAAGTCAGCCCGCGCGAAAATCTTTTCTCCAGCTTGGTTTGCAGGCCGTTGTAGAACATGTCGAAACGGGAGTAGTCAATGGGGAGAATGGAAGAAAGGTTAGGCTGGACGGAGTAATAGGGCCGGCCGTAATTCGGCGCCGGGCCGAAGTTAGAATCGAGCGGCTGGGGAGCCTGATTCAGGTCGCTGGATTCGTTGTCCCACAAACGCGTGCCCCGCGTCCCCACGTACGCGATGTCGAGCACCATATTACCCGGCAATTGATGCTGGACGTCGAAATTCCACTCCAAGACCCGTGGCATCAAGCGGCGCGGCCCGGTGGTCTTGATTTGCCCGGAGGGATGGAGGGGATCGATGCCGGGTAACTGGCCCGGAAAACCGGCGGAAATCAGGCTTGCGGACGTGGGGACGGCGGCTGGATTTGGAGCATTGAAGTAAAACTCGAGCACCGGCGGGTTTTCGCCCAGATCGTTGAAGATGTTGCCCTCGGGCGCATAGAACATGCCAAACGCGCTGCGAATTACAGTATGCGTCGAGCCAAACGGCGACCAGGCAAAGCCGAAGCGCGGGCTGAAATCGTGCAGATCGTACTTCACTCCCCCGTTGGATTGTGCACCTGGCCCGAAGCTGTCGATGACGATGGCCTTCTGCAAATCGAAATTGCCGACGCGTCCGCCCACGGGCGAAAAGATTTCGTAGCGCAGCCCGAGATTCACCACCAGGTTCCGTGTAACTTTCCAGTCATCCTGGGCGAACAGGCCCATTTCCCAGTAGTTTGTAAGATCGCGTTGAGTAAGTCCATCTTGCAGGCTATATGTGGGCACTCCCAGCAGCATATCTGCGATGGCATTTCCACCGTTGCCGGTCGTGAGATCCAGCGTGTACGCGCCGGTGAATCCAAACCGGCCGAAAGGCGCTTGCGCCTGGTAGAAGTTCCTGTACCATCGCTTGATGTCGCCGCCGAACTTCAGCGTATGCCGCCCGTGCACCCAGCTCAGCGTGTCTGCGAACTGGTAGGTGTGATCGGTCGCCAGCTCGGGAACGTATTGGGAGTCGCCGAGGTAGCCGAAGCCGGAAATCTGAAACAGCGACAGGCCAGAAGAGACCAAATCTCCCCGGTTGGCATTCGGGATTCCAAGCGCCTCGGACCGGTTCTGCCCCGAGTCCAGGTGCAGCGTGTTGATGTTCCAGTACACGAAGCCGAATCTCAGTTCATTGACCAGGGCCGGGCCGAACGTGTGCGTCCAGCCGGCAGCGTGGCTCTGCTCGAGCCCGTCAATATTGCTGCCGAAGCCTTGGCAGCAACCGCCGGCATCGCCGAGCGGTGCCGGCTTCAAGAAGCGCACATCCTGGGCCGCCGAATGCCCGAACAGGTTGTCGTGCTCCGAGATGCGATGGTCCAGACGGACATCATACTGATCGTCGTCGGTAACCTGTTTCGGAGTGAAGATGAAGTTGTTGAACAGGCCGGGTTGATTCGCGTGAGGAAACAGATTCACCACCGCCTGGCCCACCGGATTGATGCGGCTTTGCGGAATCACGAACGGGTTGGAAGGGTTGACGGGCTGGCGAAGGGCGGTTTGCGGATCGGTGGTGTACGGATCGTAGATGACGGAGCCCAGCTCGCTGAAATCGCCGTTGCGCATCTTGTCGGTCGGAACGGTGTTCACGAAGCTCACGCCCTTGCGGATGCGTGTTCCCTGATAATCCACAAAGAAGAAAGTGCGGTCATGAACGATCGGGCCGCCTAGCAAAGCGCCGAACTGGTTGCGCTGAAACGGCGGCCGCTCCGGGTCGAAGAAACCTCTGGCATCCAGCTCCCGGTTCCGGAAGAATTCATACGCTCCGCCGTGGAACTGGTTGGCCCCGGATTTCAGCACCACGTTGACCGTAGCGCCGCCGCGCCCGAACTCCGCCTTCATGGTATTTTCCTCGACGCGGAATTCCTGAATGGCGTCCGGCGCGGGCTGCACGGCCAGAGTCCCCTGCCCTTTCTCGTTGTTGTCGACGCCGTCCAGCATGAAGTTGTTGTCGAAGCTGGTAAGCCCGTTCACCGCCACCTGTATGCCGGGCCGGTTATTGTCGGTCGTGCCGCGCAACGGCCCGTTGTCCTGCGCGCCCTGGTTGGCGCCCGCTCCGAGCCACGCCAGTTGCACGAAGTTTCTTCCGTTCAAGGGCAGTGAGACAATGCGCTCCGGCGTTTCAACCGTGCCAAGGGACGACGTTTCGCTCTCCACCAGCGGCGGCGTGGCATTGACCTCCACCTGCTCGGTCACCGTGCCCACCGGCAGCGTCAAATCAACGCGCACCACTTTGTTGACGTCCACCGCCACGTTGGTTTGCAGCACCTTTTGAAAACCCGTCTTCTCCGCGGACACGGAGTAATTGCCGATCAGCAGCAAATTTGCGATGTAATTGCCGGAATCATCTGTCAACAGCTTCACCGACTGTCCCGTGTTCGTGCTCGTGACGGTCACGGCCGCCCCAGGGATGACCGCGCCGTTCTGATCCGACAAAGTGCCGGCGATAGCTCCACGATCCACCTGGGCGAAGCACGAGGACGAGAAGGCGGCAACCGACAGGAAGAACCCAGCGCGCAACAGACTTCGTGAGAACATGCGCCGATCCTAGTAACCCACTGTTACGTTGTGATGACAGAGCCGTGACTCAGCGATGACGAGCCGGATTTTACGCGTCTTTCACACAAGAGAGATGATCTTGCGATATAGAATCGGCAGTATGCGAATTCAAACGTGCGCGATTTCCGCTGCCGCCCCTATTGCAATCCTGTGCATCGCCGCTCTTGGCGGTCCGAACGGCGAATCGAAGGGCCCGCCCGGATCCATCCTGACCAGCGCGCATCGCGGCGAGCATCTGAAGCACCCTGAGAATTCTCTGCCCGCCATCCAGGCGGCGATTGACGCCGGCGTGGACTATGTGGAGCTGGACATCCGCACATCGTCCGACGGTCAGCTCGTGCTGATGCACGATCCCACCGTGGATCGCATGACCAACGGCAAGGGCGCCATCCGGGACATGACGTTCTCGGAAATCCGAAAGCTGGATCTGGGCGCCCGCTTTCCGGGAAAGTTTCCTGACCTTCAAGTTCCGACATTCGATGAAGCGCTGGAACTGTGCAAGGGCAAGATCGGGATTTACGTGGACACAAAGAGTGCCTCGCCCAAGGATCTGATTGCCGCGATCGAGCGGCATGACATGGGAAACCACGTGATGTTCTGGTCAGAGCATGTCAGCTTTCTCAAACAAATCGCCGAACTGCGGCCATCCTGGAAATTAATGCCGGAGGCGTTCAACCCGGAACACGTGCGTGAGTTGATGACCGTCCTTCATCCCCAGGTTCTCGGCTTCGACCAGCGCGACTTCAATCCCCGCACGATCGCCGCGGCACACGAAGTCAACGCTGGGATTTTCGTAGACCTCAACAGTCCGCAAGATTGGGACGACGGGGTTGCTGCCGGCGTAGCTGGGATTCAAACCGACTGGCCTGCGGAACTTGTGGCTTATCTCCGCGCCCGGGGATACCACAAGTAAGCCGCCACAACTATTTGCGCGTCGCCTTCGCATCCACGCCGCCCTGATGGATGATCAAGTGCGTGACTTTGCCTTGCGCATCCTTCACGAATTCTACCTGCGCGTCCACGACTTTCAGGAAGAAATGATTCTCGCTTTCGGCGAATAAAGGAAACTTGGGCTGCCCGGTGATCTGCGTCATCAGCGTATCCCCTTCCAACGTCACCGTGACATCCACATTCGGCTCGAGTGAATATGTGCCCGCATATTGCGCCAGGATCTTCGGATCAAGCTTGATCTCCTTGCGCGGGGGCGGCGCGTCCACCTTATCGCTGATGCGCGGCGCCTTGTGGTCACGCCCGCCCTGGTGCAGCACCAAAGCGGCCACGGCGCCGTTCGAGTCCTTTAGAAATTCGATCTCGGCCTCGACCACTTTCAGGAAGAACATGGCCTCCGACTCCGGAAAGATTGGAAACATAGGCTGACTCCCTAATTTTTCGGACAATTGATCGCCGTCTAGTGTGATCAGCATCTTGACGCCGGTGAGCTCATAGGTGCCGACGTAGCGGGCGAGGATTTTCGGGTCTAGCTTGATCTCCTTGCGCTCGGCCTGCAACTTGACCGTTTCGCCGTGAGCGATGGCAGCCAGCTTTGTTGCGATGTCGGTCACCGCCTGCCCATTCACATTGGCCAGCGTCACAACCGTCAGCTTGTCCTCGGGATAATACGCCAGCTCGGTGTTGAACCCTTCGATGCCCCCGCCGTGTTCGATCACCTTGCGGCCACCCTTGGTTTCCACCTGCAATCCGAAAGCGTAATTGTCCTTGAACGGCGTGGTCATCTTTTCGAGCGAGGCCGCAGTAAGCAGCTTCCCGCCGAAGAGACCTTCTTCCCATTTCAGAAGATCCTCGGTGGTGGAGTAGAGAGCCCCAGCGGCGTGCGGAACGCTCATGTGAATGAAGCCGGCATTCTCTAATCCATGGGCGCCGTTCACATATCCGGATGCCCGGTGCGCGATGACGGCGGAGTTGGAATCGTACCCGGAATCCTTCATGCCGAGCGGAGCGAAGATGTTCTCGGTCACAAATTTCTCGTAGCTGCCGCCGGTGATCTTTTCGATCAGATATCCGAGCAGCACATATCCCGAGTTGCTGTAGCTCCACTTGGCGCCCGGCTCGAAATCGAGGGGTTTCTCGCGGAAGCGCGCCACCAACTGCTCGGCGGTGGTGGGGAACGGTTCGAGCTTGGCGTAGTCGGGAAAGCTGGTGAAGCTCGGAATGCCTGAGGTATGGGTCAGCAAGTTGAAGATCGTGATCTTGTCCCACGCGGCGGGAGCGTCGGGTAGATACTTCTTCAGCGGATCATTAACGCTTAGCTTGCCGCGCTGCTCGAGCAGCAGGATGGAGGCCGCCGTGAACTGTTTGGTCACCGATCCCAGCCGGAACTTGGTTGTGGGCGAATTTGGAATGTTCCATTCCAGGTCGGCTGAACCGTAGCCTTTGCTGAGTAACACCTGGCTTCCGCGCGCGATCAGCACTGAGCCCATGAACTTCTGGTTGGCCGCATAAGATTGCACTACCTGCTCCATTCGAGCAACATCCTGAGCCAGGCAGGCGACCGCAAGCAGAGCGAAAACCAGCAGGCGAGTGAGCATGATTGGGTATAGCGTTTTTCCCGAGTGAAAACAAGCAGCGGCGCGCTCCGCGCCGTGTCGGAAATCGGATTGACACGCTCAATTTAGACTATTAAGATCCTAATAGTATTAAACAAAAGGACAATTAGCCGTCTTCATGTGCGGAGGAATGATTGAATGCTCTCGGATTTACGGATGTTCCCGCACTGGTAACAAGGAGGCCCCCACATGAAACGCCTTCCGATTTGTTTGAGTCTTTCTTTTCTGGCGTCAGCCATCCCAGCAGTCTTGCATAGTCAGTCTTCAGTAGTAACGGTCGACGCCGTAATGAATTCGGCTTCCTACATGCCTTCCGCACCGGGCAGGTTCGGCATAGCCCAAGGTTCGATGTTCGTGGTATTCGGTTCCAATCTGGGTCCCGATGTATTGGAGGTAATTCACTCGTTCCCGTTGCCATTGAGTCTTGCCGGTACTTCAGTGCAAGTTGCCGTAGAGGGAAGCGCCGTGGATGCGATCATGATCTACACATCGGCGCGCCAGGTGGCGGCGGTGCTCCCTTCAAAGACTCCGGTTGGAGACGGAACACTCACTGTCACCTACGGCGGCGTTCCCAGTAATCCGAGTCCGATCAAAGTTGTCCCAAGCGCTTTCGGCATCTATACGGTTTCGCAAACCGGAAGAGGCCCGGGTGCTATAACCGATCCGGATTATCGAGTCAACGGCATGCATTTTTCAGCCAATCCGGGCGAGACACTCAACATTTGGGGAACAGGTCTGGGACCGGTCAATGGTGATGAGCGTGCGGGTCCCTTACCTGGTGGGCTCCGGTCTGACGTACAGGTATTAGTTGGGACCAAGCTGGCGACATTGAAGTATGCCGGGCGCTCCGGCTGTTGCACGGGCCTGGATCAGATCGCCTTCGATGTTCCGTCCGGCGTCGAGGGATGTTTCGTGCCGTTGGCGGTGCGGGCGGGCGGAGTAGTGAGCAACTTCGCCTCAGTCTCCATCGCTTCCCGGGGGCGGGAGTGTGCGATGCCAGCGGGCATTCCGGTGGCTGCACTGGAGACGGTGGCCGCCGGCGGTATTCTGCGCGTGGGCGGGATCGGACTCGTGCGGAGGCACCTGCTGGGCGCCATCCCGTTTTCGATCGAGCAGAATGTTGCTGCCGCTCAGTTCTTGACCGCGCTCGATCCCGGATCATGGACGGTCCAAGCTGTCAGGCAGAACGCCAGACAGATGAGGGAACGGGTGCGCCAGGCGGTCCGGGTCTATAAACAGAAACGACAGCAGCGCATATCTGGCAAACAAATGCCCTCGAACCGGCAGAGCATTCGGCCGGCACAGGCCGAACCTGCGGAGGAGACCATCGCGGCCGGCTTCGTAGGCGCCCGGAACCTCGCACCTCTGTTGCCACACCTGATCGCCACTATCTCAGCCGTCGGCTCGTGCTCCGTCTTGGTCTGCACCTTCGGTGGCTGCGGGCTTTCCGCGGCGCTTCAGTCGACGCCTGGAAACCGCGGCTTCGGCTCTCCACTCGACGCGGGCCGGGAACTGACGCTCTCCGGGGCGGCAGGTTTGCTGGCGATGTCCGGCGCGGGCGCCGGCGTCTACCGAACGCACTTCACCTTGACCGACCCGTCCGGCCAGCTGTCGCCGGGCGATTATGCGGTCACCGGCCCGGGCGGTGCTGACGTAGGCCCCTTTACAGCCCACTTGATCGTGACCGAGCCGCTAACCTGGACCAACAAAGACGCGCTCAGTGAAGTGGACAGAAGCCAGGACCTGTCGATCACTTGGAATGCATCTAGAAAGAACGGGTACGTCGTGGTTGGCGGCGTGACCACCAGTCATACTGCGGACTCCTTTGGCGTCTTCGTGTGCGGCGAAAGCAGCGCCAAAGGGACCTTTACTGTTCCTTCGTTCGTGCTCTCCGCGATGCCGCTGGACCAGGACCTCGGTGCCTCAGGCTCATCGCCCGCATCCGGAACTGTGTTCCTGGCGGTTCACCCGTTCAGCAACACCTTCACCGCACCGGGACTGGATCTCGGCTATTTCAGCGAGATTTCGCTGGACCTGAAAGAACTCCCGTTCCGTTAGTCCGGCGGCACGCGGGTTCATCACCTTTTCATCGCCTCTGGAAGATAGAATGCAAGTGGAACGCCATGCCGCGCGCCACGAGAGTCCTCGTTGTCTGGATTGCTGGATGCTGGTCCCTTCTAACCGCACAGCCGGAAAGCGCTTCCTGGCAAGGCACGCTGCGGGATGCGGGAGGCAGGCCCATCAGCGAGGCCGTTGTCCGGCTGGAAAACGCGCAGCAGAGCTGGACCGCCGGCACCGATTCCAGCGGGATTTTCCGCTTCTCGGGTCTCGCGCCCGGCAGCTACTCCGTTTCGGTGCTCCAGGGCGAACGGATCGCCCGCCTGCAAAAAAAGATCGAAATCGCGGCGGGCGCGCGCCTCGAAACCCTGCTCGAACTCATGCCGGGAGGCGACGCTCTTGCGGCAACAGACATCCAGGCGCCGTCTGCGACGGGAGGCGAATTGCTCTCGAGCCGCAGAGTTGCCGGGCTTCCGCTCAACAAGCGCGACTTCAGCCAGCTCCTGCTGCTGGCCTCGGGCACGCAAACCGACACCAATGGCGCCGCGAACTTCACGCAGCAGTTCGCCGTCAACGGGCAGCGCGGCACCGCGGCGGTGTTCGCCATGGATGGAATCGATTCCACAGACCCGGAAATGGGCGGCGCTACGTTTTCGAACTTCAACGTCGATGCTATCAAGGAAATTCAGGCGAGTGCCGGAGTGCTGCCCGCTGAAATCGGCCACGGCGCCGGCAGTTTCACCGACATCATCTCAAAATCCGGCGCGGATCAGGTTCATGGAGCCGTCTTTGAATTCGTGCGCAATGCCGCGTTTGACGCCCGCAATTTTTTCGACTACCGCTCCGTAGCCAATCCTGGGCGGCTGCCTCCGTTTCAGCGCAACGAATTCGGATTTACCAACGGCGGTCCGGTGGTGCTCCCAGGCATCTACGACGGCCGTGGCCGCACGTATTATTTTGGGCAGTACCAGGGCTTCCGCCAGGAACTGGGGACGACGCAAGTGTTTCCGGTGCCGACAGCCGGTGAGCGCCGCGGGCTCGATTCAACGGCGTTTCCAGGCGATACGCTGATTGTTCCCGTTAATCCGCAGATCGCTTCGATTCTGGCGCGCTATCCGCTGCCCAACGATCCGCAGGGACCCTACGGCGCGCGTACCTACGCTACCTCCTCCAAAGTCAGCACGGTCACGGATCAATTCTCGGTTCGCATCGACCATCGCATCTCCGGCAAGGCTCAGTTATTCGGCCGCTTCAATCTCAACAATGTCACCGGCCCGGTAACGAACCCCGATCAAACGGCCCTTGATCCGAGCTTCGCTATCCGCTTTCTGGACCGGCAGCGAAATTTCGGCCTCACGTACACCAGGACGGTTTCCCCGCACCTCACGTTGGAGACTTCCATCGGCTACATACGCAGCACGCCGCAGTTCCCGCCTGCCAATCACACGGAGCCGGCGCTTGTTTTCCCCGACAACCTCTATGAGCCGTTCAACGCCCCCGGCGGCACCATCACCGGCACCTATGGCAATCTCTATCAAGGGCGGCAGAACGTCACGTATGCGCACGGCTCGCACACCTTGAAGGCGGGATTCGAGGCGCGGTGGAATCGCGACACGACCGTTTTCGGCCTTTCTCCCAACGGCCAGTACACGTTCGGCGGCGGCACCGCCTACGCGCAGGCGCCCATCCTTTCGCAAAGCGGCCGGCATGAGATTTTGCCGGGCGACCCTCTTCCCGATTCTCTGACCGGATTCTTAACGGCCACCCCCTTCGCGTACACCATCTCGGTGGCGCCACCCCAGTTTCCCGGCGGGGATCACATCGGCTGGACGGGCGTGCAGCGCGAAGCATACGGAGCGTATTTTCAAGACACCTGGAAGGCGGCGTCCACGCTGACCGTCAACTACGGCCTGCGGTACGAAGTCAGCACGCCGATTCACGAGCCCGCAGACAGGACTTCGGGACCCATCTTCTTCAATACGCCCGGAGGGGGTGTGGAACAAAAGCTGTTGGTGAACCTGCAGCCCACCTACAAGATGGACTGGAACGGATGGGGCCCGCGGCTCGCTCTCGATTACCAGGCCAGCCCGCGCCTGGTGCTGCACGCCGCCGGATCTATTACTACGATTCTGCCGAACTTGTTTCAGGACGACTTCCTTACCGCCGGAACGCCCTTCGTGGTAACGCCATATCTCTCCGCGAAACCAGGAGCACCCGTCCCGTTTGAAAACACCATTTCGCAATTCAACCTGCCTCCTGCGTATACACCTGGAGGACAGCTTGTATTTGCTACCGGCCGCACCACCGATGTTCCACCCAACACCGAGATGGACATCCAGCGTTTCGAGGAGGACCTGGCCGCGGCAACGCCAGGCCATCAAATCCGGCCGCTAACGCTGTTTGGAAACGAAAAAACGTTCCACAATGGCTACATCGGGACTTATACCGCGGGGGTCGATCGCGATTTCGGCGAGATCAAATGGTCTGCTTCGTACGTGGCGACTGCGGGGGTCGGGCTGGACGCGCTGTCCTATCCCAATGGCTATGGCGGCGCCGATCCCGCTTATGCGATCTTCACCAAATTCGACGCGCAGGGAAGAGTGCTAGGCGGAGTCGGCAACGAATCCCTTGTCACCAATCGGTCTCACTCGACCTTTCACTCTTTGCAGACCAGCGTGCAGAAAACCTCCACCCGCGCAGGTTTGGGCTTTCAGGCCAGCTACACATTCAGCAAGTCACTGGACGATGCCAGCACCGTGCTCACGGGACTGCCGGGCTCATCTACCGCAACGCTGCAACTGGCCGCGCCGCAGGATCCGCGGAATACGCGCGCGGAGAAAGCGCCGTCCACGTTCGATGTGTCCCAAGCGTTCACATTCAACCTCGTTCAGGAACTTCCTTTCGACCGCTGGTGGCGGCCGAACCGCCTCACCTCCGGGTGGCAACTGTTCGGGCTCTCCAGTTTCATCAGCGGCCTGCCTTTCACGGTCTATTCGGGAATCCAGCAGACCGGCGCCGGCTCCAATGGCGCGGACCGTCCGGATCAGATGGGCCGGCCCGACCTTTCCACCAGCCGGACGGTGCGCGAAGACTACTTTGGTCTGGGCGCCGCGAATGCTTCGCTGTTTTCCATTCCCATTAATATTCCTGGCGGAACCGGACCCAACCAAGGGCGTTTCGGGACCTTGGGCCGCGACACGTTTCGCGGGCCCATGCTTCACAACGTGGATATTTCGTTGATCAAGGAGACGCCGCTGGTGCGAGAAGCGCTGAAGCTTCAGTTCCGCGCTGAGATTTTCAACGTTTTCAACCTGGTGAACTTCGGCCTGCCCGCAAACATCGTGCTCGGCCCCGGCTTCGGCCTCATCAACCGCACCGCGTCGCCGTCGCGGCAAATCCAGTTTTCACTCAAGCTGCTGTATTGAACCCTACTTCGAACTCTCGTCCACGAGCGTAGCCAGCGGGTCCGCCGTGGACTCGGCAGTCTGCCCGTTGCGGGAGTTGAAACGCGGGCGGATGGAGCGGCCGATGCCGGTGTAATCGAGGCCGGCAGCGCGCGCGGTTTCCGGATCGTAGAGGTTGCGGCCGTCCACCAGAACCGGCTGCTGCATGAGGCAAGCGACTTGCGAGAGATCCAGCCCGCGGAACTCATCCCACTCGGTGACCAGTACGGTGGCATCGGCTTCGAAGACCGCATCCAGAGCCGATTCGCAATACTGAATTTTGAGCGCGGGATTCTGAGCGCGGCAACCCGGCATGGCAATGGGATCGTATGCCTTCACTCGCGCACCAAGCTGCAACAGGCGCTCGGCAATCTGCAGGCTTGGGGCATCGCGCAGGTCGTCTGTATCTGGCTTAAAGGCCAAGCCCAGGAGCGCAATCGTACGACCCTTCAGGATGAACAACTTCTCCTGCAACTTTTGAATGACGATCTGGCGCTGGGCGCGATTCACAGCCAGCGCCGCCTCGAGCAGCCGTGCCTGATAGCCGTACTCTTCGGCGGTGTGCAGCAACGACTGAATATCTTTTCCAAAGCAGCTTCCACCCCAGCCCAAGCCGGTATTAAGAAACTTGGCGCCAATGCGCGAGTCCAGGCCAATGCCCGCCATCACTTCGATGGCATCAGCGCCCACTCTCTCGCACAGATTGCCTACCTCGTTGGCGAAGCCGATCTTCATCGCCAGAAAGGTGTTGGCCGCGTACTTGATCATTTCGGCGCTGGTCAGGGTGGTGGCGACCAGGGGGGCAGACTTCACGTTCGCCGGGCGCGGCAGGAAGTCCGGCGCGTCGAAAGATTGCGCCGTCAAGGGCTCATACAGGGCCCGCAGCGTCTCCAGCGTGCGCTCTTCCTCCGCTCCCAGCACGATGCGCTCAGGATACAGCGAATCGGAGATCGCGCATCCCTCGCGCAGAAACTCCGGATTGCTGGCCACGCCAAACCGGATCCGCCGTTCTTCCTGCGGGTGCGTCTCCCGAATGCCTTCGCGAACCAGCGTCTCCACCAGATTGCCGCAACCCACCGGCACGGTGGATTTGTTCACCACCACGCGAAACCGCTCGCCATCCATCGCCGCCCCGATACTGCGCGCGGCCGATTCCAAATACGAGAGATTGGCCTCCCCATTGGGACGCGGTGGCGTGCCAACCGCAATGAAGATCACGTCGCTTTCCGCCGCCGCCGGCATCAGTTCGGTGGTGAAGTTGATCCCACCGCGCGCCGCCGCCGATCGTAGCAGCTCCGTCAAGTGGGGCTCATAAATCGGCATTTCGCCCCGCTGCAGCCTGGTGATCTTTTCCGCATCCATGTCCACGCAACTGACCTGATGCCCGACGTAGGCCAGGCAAGCACCAGTCACAGTTCCGACATATCCCGTGCCGATGACCGTTACTCGCATAGATTTTGGATTGCCCGGAGAGGTAGATTCCATCAAGAAACCGCGCCAGCCGCCATTGTACGGCTTTTTGGCGCATGGACGCCAGCGGTATGGAACTCATGGTACTCTGCCTTTACCGCAATGGCTTTGGAGCCGGTGTCGCAGCGCACGATCTTCCCGCGCATTACCAATTTAAGGTTGCAAATTCCCTGCAACAGAAACGGCCAGCTTAAGGCCAGCTCGATCGGCCCGGTGGCGGGCAGTAGTTCGTCGGTCTCAAACAATACGCCACCGCTACTGATGTTGAGGGTCCGCCCGACTCCCAGGTGCTCCACTCGGCCTTTATTCAACAGCTTATATTGAAGCTCCAAAGTGATCGGGTAACGCCCATTCAGTCGCTGCTCGGTTCGCTGCTGCTCGGACATGGCCGGGTCAAGCGGCGTTTGAGGCGCCCTAGGGGCGTCAGAAGTGGCGTGCATGTTCCTCCTTAACGAAAACCAGACGCTGCTGGGGATTGCGAATCCCTCTGTTACTGTGGTTTTGGCAATTATGGTTCCACTAGTACCAGAGCGTATAACCCTATTGAGAAAAAAGAGTTGCGCAAATTGAGCCGAACAGTGCTGGTAGCAAGATTCCCAAACCTCGGGAATCCACGTCAGAAACTTGGATTTTGGTTAGAGAAATGCTACAAATCGCGCACATCCGGAGTCTGCCGGATAGAGGCTACGGCACCGACGTCTGCAGAGAATTCGACGTGCCGGTGCTGTTTGAAATGGTAACCGTGACCGAGGTGATACTCTGCAACAGCGTCTGAGTTGAGGACACGGTGCCCTGAAGCGTAAACGGAATAGTAGCCGTAAACTGACCGCCGAAAGCAACCGAAGCCGTACTGTCAAACCACAGCTTGGCAGCCTGGCTGACATCGATGTCGAATGGCGTGGTGGGCACCGTGAACCCGGGAGCGGCCGTAAATTGCGCGCTTACCGTACTCAGCGAGCGGGTCGTGGAGAAGCCGCTCAAAGTTAAGACAAAGCTGTTGTTTGTAGAGCTAGTTACCTGGCTTGCGATTAACACAGGCGCCGCCGCCGCAACCTTAAACTGTAAGGAACTTGGCTGGCTTGGCGTCAGGTTTACTCCGCCTGCTTGGGTCGCGAACGACGGGGTCAGCGTGATGGTAGTGGCGACGGTTCCGGTCTGCAACTGGATCTGTTGGCCCTGGCCGGCGAACACCGCACTGGTGGCGTTTGCGGCAACCGTGAATGCAACCGAACGTCCCCCGGTGGAGAATTGCACAGCGGGATCGGCAGGAAGGCTGCCGAAAGCGCTCAGCGTAAGCGTGCCCGCAATGGCCATGGGATAGGGCTGAGACAGCTTGAGACCCACATTGGGCTGCGTCGCGGCGTCCACGTTTCCGGTGGGTCCCTGGATGCTGTAAGCGGGGAGTGGTGGGGGTGCGGTCCCGGAGCCGATCAATGGCACGACGGTTGAGTCCAGCCGGAGAGTTCCGTTCGCAAAACCATTGGTAACTGGTGTGAAGGTGATACTGAAGCTGGATTGCGCTCCAGGAGCCAGCGTCAGGGGCAGCGCAGGGATCCCGGAAACGGAAAACGGACTGGGCGATTCGCCGATTCCGATATTAAAGATCGTGGTTGCAACCGTTCCGGTATTCTGGACCGTGAAATTCACCTGTCCCGACTGGCTGATCATGATCGGGCTAAAGACCACTGCGCCATTCGTTCCTAGCTTAACGGTGGCTCCCCCCGATGCATATGAGAACACAAGATTGGCCCCCAGGCCTTTGCCGGTGAAATTGAATGTGTCGGTGCCGATAGACAAGGACGCCTGCCGCGTTACCGGTTGCGTGGGCGAAAACGTCAGGGTGAACGAAAAAGATGCGTTGGGCTGCAGAACGGCCGGAAGAACCGGGAGACCAGAGACGGCAAAGTCCGTACCGTTGACAATGATTGCAGATACCGTGCCAGCGAGATTTCCGGTATTCTTGACCTGAATAACGACGCTACTGGTTTCGCCCACATTGGTGTCCGGCAAAGGGACGATGGCCCCCGGCGTAAGAGTTGTGGTTTCGGTTCCTTGAGTCAGCGAATATGCGTACCTGGCGGCGCTCAGAGTTCCCGCCAGACTAAAGCTGGCGCCCCCTCCTCCGGCGATACCAACCTGTACCTGACCAGAGTCACTGACCGCGCCAGTAGGCTGGTAGCGGATGAGTACCTGAAGGGTTGTGTCGGGCTGAACCAAGGCTGGAAACTGCAGCCCGGATCCCGACAGTCCAAAGGCCGCGCCGCTCACTGTGACACCGGTAACCACCCCCGGAAGCGGGCTGGAGTTCGTGATATTCAGCGACGCTTGGGCCACTCCATTGATGGGAGTCTGCGGAAACTGGATCGTGTCGCCGCTCTTCAGCGGGACAGGATTGAGGATCGTGGGTGAGATGTAACTGTAGGTGAACGTGGCTTGCTGTTGAGCCGGCAACAGGGCCGCCAGGGTGAGGCACAGCAGCGCACAGCGAACCATCAGCCTGGACGGCACCTGTTGTGTTCCCCGGACGAAAGCCGCGAGGCGGCTGACATTTTCGAGTAACTGCATCGGCATGGCCTAGTGAGGGGCTCCCACGCCCGGCGAGCCGGGAGAAATTGTGATCGTGCGGGTGGTGGTGCCGCCGCCACCTCGGGTCGCCAGAACAATGCCGGCGGCCGCCCCGGCCGCTGCGGCAATGACGCCGATCTTAAACCATTTCGAGGAGTAGAAGCTCCGATGTTTGCGAGACTTTGTAGCCTCTCCCGTGATCCTCGTGACGTTCGTCATCGAGATGGTGGTTTCCCCGATCTGGTTGCCGTAGGCTGCGGTGACGTGAATCTGAAATCGCCCAGTTTCACTATTGGCCATCCAACCTGTCGCCGCCGCCTGACCTTGCAGGTTCGTCCGCACGGTTTTCGAGGTCTTCTGGTCGGCGAAAACGGCTCCGGGACCGCCCAATGGAAAACGGAAAACCACGTCGGCCCCTTCCAACGGCCGGTCGTTTTCATCGACCACTTGCACTACTAACGGAGCCATCACCCGGCGCTCTAAGTCATTCATCTCGTCGTTTCCTGCCAGCGCAGTCACTTTGAGGCTCTTCACCGTCGGCAGCGGCGCCATTGGCTTGATGGGAGGTGCTGCGGGGGGCTGCTGTCCGGGGGCGATGCTGGGCCAGACGAGGAGGGCCACAATGAGCGGAGACAGCCAGCGCCGTGCAGCCCCACCTTGTTGTAAAGATCTCATGTTAAACGACACAGTATAGCGTAACGTTTCGCGACGATTCTCCGAAATTCAACGAACGGCAAGGTAGATGAAGGGGGTGAGCAAGGCAAGACTTACTGTCCCGAGCGCGGTCAGGACCTGTCGCGTGTACTTATGCGGTACGTACAGCACGTCGTTTGGCAGCAGCGGAAAGTCGTTCTCACGTCCCTCGAAAACGCGCTTCGCGTCGATGTCGATTTCGGCGCGCCGGTCGGTGTTGAGAATCGGCCGGAGAATTCGCACTTTGCTTTGGTCGGCGTCACGCCCGAACCCGCCCGCCATGGTCAACGCCTGGGTAATGGAAACCGAATCCCGTTCACCGAGCTCAATGCCCCCGACTTTTCCGACATCCCCATTGACGTAAACCAGCTCGGCACGTTCAACACTCACGACGTCATAGGGTTGCAGCACAATATCCTCCGCAGGATTAACATTCTCCCTCAGACTGCCAATGCTGATTTCAACGGAGCTGATCTTCTTTTCGGGATCCTCAACTGCGTTGGGAAGCGGAATGGTGCCGTATTCCATACGCCGTGTCACCTTGATATGCCGGGCCGCGTTGGGTTGCAGGCCTCCAATGCTGGACAGCATTTCAACTAGTGTCCGGCGGCCCTGAAGCGGATAGATCCCGGGAGACCGGAAAAGGCCCACAAAGAAGACCGGCTCACTGCGAAATTGAGTTACGGTGATGATCACCTGAGGGTTCACGATATATTCCCGCAGCCGTTTGACCAGCTCGGCTTCAAGCTGTTGCTGAGTCAGACCGCCCGCTCGTACACGGCCGATCAAAGGAAAATTGATATAACCCTCCGCGTCGATGCGAAAAGGTCTTTCGTTGATCTCTTCCACGCCCGGCGCGCGAATCAGGATTTGATCGTTTGGGCCGAGTATGTAATTGGGCCGAATCGAATCTGCCGGCAACTCGGCGGGCGCGGGAGCTTGAGTTCCCTGGGGCGCCCCCGGCGTGAGCTGGCCGGGCTGGGCTTGGCCGGGCTGGGGTTGTTGTGCCAAACCGTGGAAACTGAACCAAGCAGCGAGCAACAAAACCTTGCGTCCGCGGAGCGTCACCATAGCAGGCTATTTTCTCATGCTGCGCATCAGAACGTACAGGGCGGGTGAATCAAAATCTCCTTCGATGTGGTTTGCCGCACGGGCCGGACCCAGTTCCGGTCGACCTCAGCGGAAACCGATCGCTGCAGTAGCCCGATAGAGACCACCAGACGAAACTGGCCCTTGAGCTCCAGAAGAATCCCTTCTACTCCAGCCAGGGGCCCACGCTCGATGAGCACCGTCTGGCCGACCTCGAGGAAAGGCCATGGCTGCACGAGGACGCCCGATTGCACCATCGTGCGGATGTTTTCGATTTCCCGATCCGGGATTGGAGTGGGCGTCTTCCCGAACCCGACCAAACTGACAACCCCCGGCACGGTGAGAACGGGCAGGCGGTCTTGCGGATTCAGACGCGAGAAAACATATCCGGGGAAAAGGAACTGCTCGACAGTTTTCTTTCGATCCGACCATCGGCGCTCGGTTTTAAACGACGGGGAAAACTCGTCGTAGCCCCGCTGCCGCAGGTGCTCCGCTGCGGTGCGCTCATAATTGGACCGAACTCGGATGGCGAACCAAGGGTAGTGAAGGCTGGAAGGATCGTTTGGCATCGAATTCTCAGGTTATTGACAAGCCATGACAGAACGAGTTAGACGGCGTCATGCACTGCTGCTGCCACCAGCGACGAACGGCCTCCACACAACTTATGAAGGCAACAACGCTTTGCTCGACAGCCGAGATATCTAATGCTATAAGACATTATCCCAAAATTTGGCAACAGCCGGCCGTTGGAATTGCGGTTAATTTTTAGGATAAGGCGTGAGTTCGGGCGGTCCAAAAAATTACTGGCAAGTGCCACTTAATCAAGTAGATAAGTAGGAATCAGGAGCGGCGTGCAGTCGCGACACGGTACTATGTGGATTGAATCTGAGAAGGATTACTCAGGGGTAATAAGGCACAGGCATGAACCCGACCAAGCCGATTGCGAGCTTATCGCTTGATCTCGACAACCAGTGGTCTTACATGAAAACTCACGGAGACGCGGGGTGGCAGGCGCTTCCCTCGTATCTGGACGTGGTGGTGCCGCGCACTGTCCGCTTCCTGAAGGAACGCGATTTGAGCATTACCTTCTTTGTGGTGGGCCAAGATGCAGCGCTGGAGAAGAACCGCGAAGCGCTGCAGGAGATCGCGGCGGCTGGGCACGAGATCGGCAATCATTCGTTTCATCACGAGCCGTGGCTGCACTTGTACTCGGAGACCCAGGTGGAGAACGAGTTGGCGTCGGCGGAGGAACACCTTGAGCGTACTACCGGCCGGAAGCCGACCGGGTTCCGGGGTCCCGGCTATAGCGTCTCACCAACGGTGCTGGAAGTGCTGGTCCGACGAGGATATCAATACGATGCCTCTACGTTGCCCACCTTCATTGGTCCGCTTGCCCGCGCCTACTATTTCATGACGGCTAAGCTGAACGAGGAGCAGACCGAGCAGCGCAAGGTTCTGTTCGGGACGTTGCGCGACGGTCTCCGGCCGATCAAGCCTTATCTATGGACCGTTGGCAATCGCGAGCTGGTTGAGATCCCTGTGACCACGATGCCCGGCTTCAAGATACCGATTCATTTCAGTTACGTCATTTACCTGGCGGGTTTCTCCAGGCCGGCAGCCGTACAGTATTTTCGTTCGGCCCTCCGGCTGTGCCGTTGGACCGGCACGGCTCCCTCATTGCTCCTGCATCCACTGGATTTTCTGGGCTGTGACGACGGAGCTGCGCTCAGTTTCTTTCCGGGCATGAGCATGGCGAGCGCTCGGAAGCTGGAACTAATGGCGGAGTTGATGAGTGTGGTGCTGAGTCAATTCTCCGTCGTGAGCATGCAGGAACATGCCCGCGTGGCGATGCAGAACGGCGGGCTTGCCGTGATGAAACCGACGGCCTTTCCGCCGCAGCAGTAACTCGGCGATGCTTCCGTGCGACGCGGCGAACCCTTACTTGCTGACGGGCGGCATTGAGGTAAATGAGCCGATTGGGTTGTAGCGAAGGCCAAGCGCTGAAAGATCGACGTTGGCGGAGGAGAACTCTGCGACGCCCTGAACGTTCGCCGTCTCTGGGAATTGCGACGGCAAGACAAAGGCACTCCGGCCCAATGGCGCCAGGTTGACAGTTCCATTCCCAAGGAATGTGCCATTCTGATCCCGCAAGGTTACCGTGACGGCAGCAGCCTGTAATGGGTCTTGACCCGCCAACGCCATGGCAGTTACAAAACCCTGAGTATTGTCAAAAGGCAAGACAAACTCCCGGAGGCTGGACAGACTAAGGGGAACCGCGCCTTCGGCATCACGGACGGCACTGAGCCGTTGCCGGAAGATGGCTGTTCCTGCAACGGAGCCGGATGTGATTACCCGGCCCCAGCCTTGGAAGAGTGTGGAGCCGGACCCGGCCGTTTCAATGATCCTCGATCCGCCGGCAGGAATAACATCGCTGTACTCGGAGACTCCGTCTGTGCCCGCGACGGACAATAACCAGGGCGTTCCACCTGGTTGTGTAAATCTCAAGGAGACCGGGGCCGGCCCGGATCCGGTGTTTACGAGAATGATGGTCGTCTGCCAGTCGCCTCCATCGGCAATTTGGGAGATTGTCGAAGTCGTCCCCGCAGCAGGCAAACTAGAGGTATCTATCGGTTCAATGGAAGCAAGCGTATAACGAGGGCTCGCCCGGAGACCCAAGGCTGAAATTTCCACCGGCGATGAGAACTCGGCCACGCCCCGCAGGTTCGCAACTTCAGGGAACTGCGTCGGCAAAACGAACGCTTGCCGGCTACCCGCCGCAAGAACAAGGGACTCAGTCGAGATGAGTTGCCCATTCTCATTACGGAACGTGATGGACACGTGCGCGGTCTGTGCACTGGCAGGATTGAGCATGGCCATCGCCGTAACGAAGCCTTGCGTGTTGTCAAACGGCACCAGGAAGTGTGTTCCTGCGCTCGCCTTAAGGGGCACGGCGCCCTCTGTATCCACGCTGCCCGCAGCATGTTGCCGGAAGATCGCTGTTCCATTGATCGACTTTCCAGCGATGACTTCCCCCCAACCCTGAATGAGATTGGCAGCGGTTCCTTGCGTCTCGATCGTACGCGAACCACCGACCGGGATTACGTCAGAGTAATCCGTCACCGGGCCAGCACCATTGAGGGGCACGGCAATGGGGCTTCCGTTGGCGTTCCGGAAGCTGAGTGTGAACGGCGCCGGATCCGGGTCCGTGTTCACCAGCACGATGGTGGTCTTCCAGCCGTTGCCGTCCGCGACTTGAGGAATCCTCAAGTGATTACTTCGAATCGTCAGCGTGACCGGTATATTGATAGGATTCGTCCCGCTATCGGGAGTAAGGGTGATCGATCCTGAGTATGTCCCTGGAGCCAAGCCTGTGGTGCTAGCCGATACCGACAACAGAACGGGAGCGCTACTAATCTGGCCACTGCCCTGCCCCACGCCACCCTGCACGGTGCCGGTGCTGGCATGTGGCGTAGGATTTATTGACAGCCAGCCTCCGCCGGCAGCTGAGGTTTTGAAGCCTAACTGATCACCGGTGCTAGTAACCGTAATCGTCTGACTCTGACTGATCTGCGAGCCTACCTGCGCATCAAAAGACAATGAAGCCGGGGATGCCGCCAAGTGCCCTGATGTGGCCACTGTCAGAGTTACCGGAATACTTACAGGAGTGTTGCTTGCACCAAATGACGCGATTGAAACTGTGCCGCTGTAGGTTCCAGGGCCTAGGCCGTTAGTCTGTACGGAGACACCTACGGTACCTGGTGTTGTTCCCCCGGCGTTATCAATTGATAGCCAGTTACCGCTCGTGGTTGAAACAGATGCGGCGAAATTGGTGTTTCCGGCCGAGATGGAGAGTGTTTGAGCGCTCGGCGTCTGAAATCCTTTTTCATAATAGAAAGACAAAGCTTTGGGGCTGACAATGAGTGTCGGCAGATTTCTCACGACAAGGGCGACGGGGACACTCTGGGAACTTCCGGCTCCGGATGACGAGATGGTAATCGCCGTTTTATAAGTGCCTGGCGGCAAATTGCCGGCATTTACCGAGATGTTAGCGGCCGCCGGAGTCGTGCCGCTCAGCGTGTCGACGGATAACCAGCCAACGGGAGGAGCGGAGATGTTGAAATCCAATGGCGCGCCACAACTGGAGATAGAGATAGGACTAGGCGATAATGCTGCGGAACCCATTTGGTAATCAAAATTGAGTGCACTAGAGCTGAGCGAAAGTCCCGGACTATTCACCATGAGCAATACGGGTACCACCTGCGGGGTGTTGCCAGCTGCGGCCGAAGCCACTGTCACGGTGCCGTTGTATGTCCCGGGAGACATGCCGCTGGTATTCACCGATACATTGACAGCGCCGGGCGTAGTTCCAGCCTTCGAATCGATACTCAACCAGCCCCCTGACACGGCGACTGCGGTGAAGTTTGCAGGAAGGGAAACGCCGTCGGCCGTTTGGCTCGACAAGGACAGACGCAGCGGAGCAGGCGCCTGGCACCCGATTTGGAAGGGGAATGCCAGCATCGCGGGCAAAACTGACAAACGGATGTCCGGCACGTTCAGCGTAACCGGTATCTTGACAGGGCTGTTGGATGCAGTGCTGGAAGTGATCACAACGCTCCCCGTATAAACCCCGGGCGCGAGCGTGACGGATTTTATCGACACGCTGAAGGTGGCCGGCGTGCCCGACGCCGCCGGGCTGACCGCCAGCCAGTCGCTTCCGGAGACCGTCGAGGCGGAAGCACTCAAAGGCACGCCTGTAGTGGGAATATCGCTCGTGAGCGAAACGGATTGGGGCGCCGGAGGGTTGCCGCCGGCTTCGAGCATAAATGACAACGACTGCGGGTTCGCCGTTAAGACCGGGCCATTAGCTACGGTGAGAGTGACGGCTATCGTAAGGGGACTTGGCGTGGCGCCTGTAATCGTTACCGTCCCCGAGTATTGACCCAGCGGCATTCCTACGGGTGAGGATAATATGCACACATTCGACGGCGTAACACCGCTCGCCGGAGTTACCGTGAGCCAACTGCTGCCCGAGTCCGTGGAGGCGGACGTCGAGAAACTGGCGCCGGAAGGAGTGCTTGTGAGCGGGAAGCAGACCTGTGCCGGAGGCGGAGAAGCGATCTGATAGACAAATGGGATTGACTGTGGGAGCGAAACGGTAAGTGTTACCGGCACGGTGACTGGACTGTTTGTCGCGGTAGAAGAGCTAACACTTACTTTTCCCTGGTATGTGCCGGGACCCAAGCCCGCCGGGTTCACCGTCACCGAGACACTCCCCGGCGTTGAGTTGCCAGCGGAAGCAACTGAGAGCCATGTCGCTCCAGAGGTCTTCGCCGCAATCGTTTGTCCCGAGGGGTAGCTGGTCACTGATAAGGTCTGAGCAGCCGGCGGGTTCAAGCCTATTTGGTAACTGAACGACAAGGAACCCGGATTGACCCATATTGTTGGCTTCGTCGGTTCACTAACTGAGAGACTTACGGCGATTTTTACGAACGGCTGACCAGGCGTACTGATCGTTATTGTGCTCGTGTAGTTTCCCACCGCCAACCCGGCAACACTGATTGCGACTCCAATACTGGCGGGAGTGGTTCCGTTCAGCGGGCTGATAGTCAGCCAGGGTTCGCCGGAAGTCGAAGCCGTGAAGTTCAACGAAGTACTGTCGCTACTCGTGACGGAGATAGGTGGTTGCTCCGGAGGCAACGGACCGCCAATCTCGTAATGGACGGCATATGACGACGGCGATACGAGTAACTGCCCTTGCGCTTTTAGCTCGCGGGCGGAAACGAGTAGGACGGCGAGCCAGAAAAGAAGGCTAATCGTACGGATACGCCGGCTGAACGCGGCTTTTTCCTCAGCGGTCACCAGCAATAAATTAGTAGAAGGCGTCACAATTCTAGTCATACGAGTAGAGGTTCGCAAAACCCTGGATTGGGCTCGAGAAATGCGCTACAGCTCTTGCGTCTTGCTACGGTTCCAGGCACCGTAGTTGCGATATTTCACCCCAGTTTGAATCGTAGACGCGACGAGGGTTGCGAAACAAGATTAACCTTTGTTAGATCGATCGATGCTATGGCGACCCGACTTATGCCTGCAGTCAACTTATCTGCGCCGCAAAATCCGAAATCCCCAGGCATCGAGCGAGAACGACGGTAACGCAGGAGCGGCCGGCTTGCTGCCGTCGAGCTGCGGCGTCACGTCTTCGAACTGTCCCCCGGCTTCGACCGTGCCAAAGAACGGCCGGCTGGAACAGTTGATGGCTATCAAGAACTCCTCGCCGGCGTCGCGGCGGTAGAACGTCAGAATTCGATCCGGATCCGCGTTGTGAATCCAGACGGTCGCGCCTTGCTGGAGTGCGGCGTACGACCGGCGCAGCGCGATCATTTGGGCGTACAACTTGGGGAACTCGGGCCGGCGCTCCGCGATGGCCCAGAAGACGGGCAGTTTCTCGAACAGGGCCGGTGCGCCGGACTCTGTGGTATCACCGGCCTCCATGCCGTTGTAGAGCATCGGCACGCCGTCCAGTGTAAATACCAGGACTGAGGCTGCCAGAGCGCCACCTTCTCCGAAGCGCGCAATGGCCCGCTTCTCATCGTGGTTGTCCGAGAAGCGCATCTCCATGGCGCCCTTCGGATATTGCACTCGCGTTTGGTCCCACTCTGCTCGTAGCGCCGCGGCCGGCGCTCCGTGCTCGAAGACGGCGGTTAATGTGTTGTGAAAAGGCCAGGCGTAATCCAGATCGAAGGCTTTCACCAGCAACTGCGGCTCGTGGGCTTCGGCGATCATGATGATGCCGGGCTTGATCGCTTCCAGTTGCTGGCGTGCTTCTTCCCAGAAATCCATGGGCACCATGAAAGCCACATCGCAGCGGAAACCATCCAGATCGAAATCGCGAAGCCAGTACTTCAGCATGTCGAGCATGTATTTCCGCAGTTCGCCGTTGGCGTAATTCAAGCCGGCCACATCGGCCCATTCCGGCACTGGAGAAATCACGTCGCCGACGGCATCGTGCTTGTAGTATTCCGGGTGCTTCATCAGCACGCTATCCCACGCCGTGTGATTCGCCACGATGTCGATGACGATTCTGAGCCCGTGCGAGTGCGCGGCCGCGACCAGGCGCTTGAGGTCGGCGGCAGTGCCGTAGTCCGGATTGATGGCGTAGTAATCGCGAACCGCGTACGGGCTTCCCATCGAGCCTTTCTTCTTCAGTTGGCCGAGGGGATGAACCGGCATGAGCCAGAGAATGGTGACTCCGAGTTTCTGAAGCCGCGGAAGCTGCGCCTCAATGCCACGAAAGTCGCCACTCGCCGAGAACGTGCGGGGATTAATTTCGTAGATCACGCCCGACTTCACCCAGTCGGCGCTGGATCGGGCGTTGGGCTGTTGTGCCGAGCTAAGTGCGGCGACGAGAAGTGCGCCTACGAGCTTGGAACGCATAGGTCAAATCCGAAGAGCCCGGCGAGAATCTATGTAGCGCGCACTTTGCAATAAGTCTGATAAACCTCTTCGCCGATGTTGGCAAAGGGTCGCAGCAGCAGGCTCGATTCCCCCTTGTTGAAGGTCCAGTCATCATTCGCGGCTTTGTCCAGCCGCGGGCGGGCGAGGCGCTCGCTGGCAATCTCGGGCTGCTTGTCGGATATGGCGAACAGCACCTGAGGGCCGCGAACGATCGCCACCTGGTCTTTGGTTTGCGGATCGACGGCTTCGGTCCAGACTGGCTGATCCAGTTCCAGCTCAACCCTGTCGCCGTTTTTCCAGTTACGATGCACGGCGAAGAACGTTCCCGGCGAAGCAGCCGCTTTCACCCGTTTTCCATTCACCGAAACCGACGTCTGTTTCCCTGCCCATGCCGGGATGCGGAGGTACAGCGAGAACTTGGCCGGCGATGAAAGCTCCATGCGCATGGTCACGAGGCTGTCGGTCGGGTACGCGGTTTCCTGTGTGAGCACGCAGCGCGCCGATTTCACTGTCCACGTGAGACGCGAAGGAATGTAAAGATTCACGTAAACGCCATCGGAAGCGCGGAAATAGGCGCTGATCGTGTAGTCGGCAACTACTTGCGGCAAGGTCCCCGAGCAGCACGGCCATCTGCCGTCTTTGTCCCATCGATAAGACGAACCCGGAATTTCTCTTCTGTAGATTTTCCTGCCGGAATGGTGAAAGTCGCAATAATAGAAGGTCGAGCCGTCTTCGCGAACCGGCCATGCGCCCAATATGGTGTTGTAGAGCACCCGCTCGATGCTGTCACCGTAACGCGCATCCCGCGTGAGGGCCAGCAGGTAGCGCATCACTTTGAAATGCGCGTAGGCTCCGCATGGCGTCTCGAAGCTGCGCGGTGTCTCCGTGAGGCTCGCGCCAAGCTTCCCCTTACCGGGCTCGACGAAGCCCTCGTTCGGTCCCCAGCCGCCCGTCGCAAAGCTCTGGTCCTTCCAAATCATCTCCACGGCATTGGTGACAGCGCGAAAATATTTTGGGTCACCGAGCTTCATGTACCCCTGCATGCCGGAGCTGAGTGCGTTCACGTGGCTGTAGGCGTGAAGTCCCGGCAGCACGTTTTGCCCCTCTGCCAGCGAGTCGAAAAAAGTGCGGTCGAGCAGGTAGCGCGCGCCCATGTCGGAGAACATCCGGTCGCCCGTGCGTTCATACGCGAGAAAGAGATTCTCCGCCATCGTGTAGGTCTCATCCCAGGTGTAGGTTTCGTCCTTGTGCGGGCCCTCCTGTTGCTCTTGAGCGGTGAGAGCGTGATCGGCCATGTGCGGCTTGGCCGCCCGTGTGGTGGCGTACAAAATGGGAATGGCGGTCTCGTCACCGGCCCAGGAGTGCGCATCCAGCAGTCCGCAGACGAGCTTGTCGTAGGTGTAGCCCGGGTAACGCAGGTCGACGAAAAATTTGCCAGCGGGATCGATGGTCTCGGCATAACCGCGCACCAGGCGTTTCACTTTCGCGCGTGTTGGCTCGGAGCGGGTAACCGACGCGAAGCGGGCCAGCGCAGAAACATACTGCCCGAAGGAGGCACCGGGACAGAAATCGTCATACCATCCGCCCATGTCGTCTCCAGGTGCGGGCAGCCCTGCGCGCTGGCGATAGATCTTCAGCAGCCGGTCCTCACTAAGGTTCAAGAAGAAGGTATGGTTCTCGTCGAACTGCCGCTTCAGGGGGCCGCTCAGCAATTCGACGGCGCCGTACGGAAAGACAGCGAGATCCGGATTCACAGGCTTGTGCGCCTGCGTGCTTGCTTTTGTCGAAGCGGCGATCGTCGCGCCGATCGCACCTTCCAGAAAACTCCTTCGCGTGCAATTATCCATCGTCCACCTCATTTGGCCGGGCAACGAGCTTTTGTTTCCGCCAGGCGCGCGGAGACCGATGGCAGATCGGGCTGGAGCGTCATCGCGACTCTCAGCGACTGCGTCGCTTTCACACAGTCCTGGTTCGCCGCCGCGATCGCCAGTTCCTCCGCCAGCAGGCGGTCTACCGTCCTGTCGTCTGGTTTCAATTCATGCGCGTGCGTCAGGACTGCGAGAGCCTCCCGGTCCTCGCCGCCCATATAAAGGATAGTCCCGTATAGGATATTGGCCTCGACCAAGTCCGGGCGCAGGCGCACCGCAGTGGCAGCGTGATCGCGAGCCAGCCGCACGTCTTTTAGATGGAAACAGGTGAGGGCCAGGTTGTATTGGATCTCGGAAGAGTCAGGATCCAGCTCAGCCGCCTTCTCCCAAAGCTCGAGTGCGGGACGGTACTGTTCAGCCTGGCTGAAGAGCATGCCGATGGCAACAATCTTATCCACGTCGTCGGTGTCGGTCAGTGGTCGGCACAGGTTCCACGCTTCTGCCGGCTTCTGCTGAACAAGCAACGCGCGGCAGCGCCCGATGGCCGCCGAGCCTTCCAGGTAGTAATCGTGCAGCCGCCGTGTCTCAGCGAATTCTCTTTCGGCGTCATCACCCTGCCCCAGCTTCTGGTATGCGCGCGCCAAAAGCTGGTGGATGCGCGAGTCGCGTGGATTGGCCGCCGCGGCCGCGCGCAGGACTTCGACGCTCTCGGTGTACTTTTCCCGCTTGTAATAAGCCGAACCGAGATAGTACAGCTCGTCGCGCACCGGATTCTGGCGCGGGATAGAGCGGAAACGCTGGATCGCGGAATCGAAATGGCGCTCGATCAGATCCATCCGGCCCAAGTAGTAAGCGGCAACCGGACCCAAACTTTTGGTCTTGGCCATCTGTTCGAAAAGCGGCCGGGCGCGGGCATAATCCCGCAGTTCGAAATAGCAAATAGCAAGCTGGTGGCGAGCCTCGCTCAAGGCGGGATCGTCGTGCAACGCTTGCTCGAATTCCGCGGCCGCTTCGGAATAGCGCTCGGCCTCGATGAATTGATTTCCGCTGCCCAGGTGCGCCCGCGCCGCCGAAGACCCGGCACTCAGGCTCACGGCGCCCATCAGCAGCAGCAGCCAAATCATCGGACTCAGTGTAGCAGCGGCAGTTGACACCCGGCGCTGCCAGGTTCCACCATTGTGGATTGGCGTGCGGCCAGTGAAGCTTCTCATGGTGATCATCGTGGCTCTCCGCGCCGGCGCGCAAACCGCACCCCAACCGGAGCAGCAATATCTTTTCTCCGTGCTGCCCTTGATCGATCGTGGCGATTTCGCCCGCGCGGAAGAGCAGCTTGTTCGAGGCATCGAACAGTTTCCGCGCTCCGCCATTCTGTACAACGCGCTCGGAATCGTGTACCGCAAGGAGAGCAAAATCGAACGGGCCGCGGAGGCTTTTCGCAAGGCGCTCGACATCCTGCCCTCTTTTACCGCAGCGCAGTTGCAGCTTGCCTCGCTCGAGCAACAGCAGGGCAACAAGCCGGAGGCTGCGAAGCTTTTTCGAGCAGCGGCGGACACCACGGAGAATTTCGAGGCGCTGGTCGCTGCCGGGCTCGGCTTGGCCTATTCCGAAGACTACGCGGACGCCGTCCGTGTTCTGTCCAAGGCTCACGCGCAGCGGCCGGATTCGTCGTCCGTAACTTACAATCTGGCTCTCGCGCAATTCAAGGCGGGCGAGGCAACGGGCGCGCTCTCGACCCTGCGAGGTCTCGCCGACACTGAGCCGGATGTCGTCTACCTGCGTGGCAAGATCATGGAGAGTTTGGGAGACCGTAGCGCGGCGAAGCAGATCATCTCTGCTTGTCGCCTGCAACCCGCTAATGAAACTTTCTGCTCTGACGCTGCCGTAGCGGCGATGCGTCAGGACAATTTCGTTGAGGCGCTCGACCTGCTCCAGCCGGCCCTCGAAAAATCGCCGCGTTCGGTGGCGCTCCTTTCCGCAGCAGCGCTGGCGCAATTCCGGCTGGGAAGGTATGGCGACGCCATTCGAAGCTACCGCATGGCTCTGGAGCAAGGGCCCAATCAGGACGCTGCGCGCGAAGGCCTAGGCTTTCTGCAATACATGACGGGCGATCTCGAAGCAGGCCGCGGGGTTGTGGAGGAAGGCCTAAAGAATCCCAATGCCGATTTTTATCTGGCGTACCTCGACGCCTTGATCCTGTACCGGCTCTCTCCGCAAACGCGCATGCAGGCGGTTGCCGCCGTCGAGCGTGCCATCCGCGCGAATTCCCGATTCGCGCCTGCATACTTCCTGCGCGGCAAGATTCTGATGGAGCAGAACCAGCCCGCAGCCGCTCTGGCTGATTTCGAGCGAGCCGTGGCGATCGATCCAAAATATCCGCTGCCCTATTACAAAATGGCCCAGATCTATTCGCGCCAGGGACGTGCACGCGAAGCCGAAGACGCGCGCAAAAAGTTCTCTGATCTGGGAAGCCTGCGCGAAGAGGAAATGCTTTCTCGTCAGGCGCAAGACATCCTGATGCCGGCCCGGCATTGACATGCAACGACGTGCCGGAATCCTCGTCGCGCTGGCCGCGCTCACGTGTGGGGCCGTTATCAGAGAGCCATGGAGCGTCAAATTCATCGACATCGCCGCCAAGGCCGGACTGGTGTCCGCCAATGTCTCCGGCGACATCGCCAAAAAGAAATACATCCTGGAGACGAACGGCAGTGGCCTCGCGTTTCTCGATTACAACGGCGACGGCTACGTCGATCTGTTCGTGGTGAATGGCACGACGCTCGATTCCGCAGACAAGACGGCGAAGCCCGTCAGCCATCTTTATCGCAACAACGGCGACGGCACGTTCACCGACGTGACACGCCAAGCCGGACTGGACTACTCCGGCTGGGGGCAAGGCGCGTGCGTCGCCGACTTCGACAACGATGGTCACGAGGATCTCTTTGTCACCTATTACGGAAAGAACCGTCTCTATCACAACAATGGCAACGGAACGTTCACGGAAATGGCCGGACGTGCTGGTGTGGCCGGCGCCGACGGCCGCTGGAATTCCGGTTGCGCATTTGTCGACTATGATGGCGACGGCAAGGTCGACCTGTTTGTCGCCAACTACGTCGACCTGGGACCTGGGTTTTCCAACGTTCCCAATCCGGGTTCCGGCGAGTTCTGCCAGTACAAGGGAATTCCCATCGCGTGCGGGCCTCGCGGGCTACCGAAAGCCGTGAATTACCTGTACCACAACAACGGAGACGGCACATTCTCCGACGTCAGTATCAAGGCCGGCATCCGCGCTACTGAAGGGCACTATGCGCTCGGCGTTCTCACCCTCGATTACGACAACGACGGCTGGCCGGACATCTACGTGGCTTGTGACTCCGCCGCCAGCATCCTCTATCACAACCGCCGGAATGGAACGTTCGAGGACGCGGGCATCTCTTCCGGGCTGGCATACAACGAGGATGGCGAAGCACAAGCCGGTATGGGCGTGGCGGCGCTCGACTATGATCACGACGGTTTTCTGGATGTTGTGAAGACCAACTTTTCCGATGACAGCCCGAACCTGTATCACAACAGCGGCGATGGCACGTTCTCGGATCGCGTATTTCAGGCGGGGCTTGGCAGGCAGCGGAACTATCTTGGCTGGGGCGTGATTGCGGAGGATTTTGACAACGACGGCTGGACCGACATCTTGATCGTCAACGGCCACCTCACGCCTGAAATCGACACGGCGCGCAGCGAATCGACCTACCGCCAGCGCAAACTGCTGTATCGGAACCTCGGGGATGGCCGCTTCGAGGACGTGACGGCGGCGGCCGGCCCGGATTTCGCCCAACTGCATTCCAGCCGGGGCGCGGCCGCTGCGGATCTTTATAATGACGGCCGGCTCACGGTTGCGGTGAATGAGCTGCACGAAACTCCGTCATTACTCGTGCCGGAAGCGCCGGCGAAGAATCACTGGCTGGGGATGCGTCTCGTTGGGACAAAATCAAATCGCGACGGAATCGGCGCGCGCGTGGAAATCGAAGCAGGCGGGATGCGCCAGGTGGACGAGGTCCGAAGCGGCGGCAGCTATCTTTCGCAGGGCGACGTCCGGCTGCACTTTGGTCTTGGGGACGCGGCGCGCGTGGACCGGGTTACTGTGCGCTGGCCCAGCGGCGCTGTCGACCAGATCGGCGGTATTCCGGCCAACCGCCACGTCGTCATTCACGAAGGAACGCAAGGCTGGAAGAGGACGAAATGAGTGGGATGGCGTGCTTGCGCATCCATTGCCGGCTGTGTTAGCTTCAAACGCATTCAGGGAGCTTCCCATGCGACAGGGGCAGGATTCCAGCCCGATAAGCAGCGTCTGGCTGACACCGGATCTTGGACTGGGGTTTCATCATTTCGATTATTCGCGAACGCAGTATGACGGTCTGGCGCACATGCACGGCGAGTACTGTGTCGTCATGTGCCTCTCCGGCTCCATGGAGGTTCTGCGCGAACAACAGCGCGATCTCTTGCATGCCGGTGAAATCCTGATCGTCAATCCCGGCGAAATTCACCGCTGCCGGTTCGGAGTGGACGCGCCGCACGCCAGCGGATTTACCCTGATCCTCCGCCGCTCGGTCTTGCGCCCCCTGCTCGACGCCATGTCCATGCCGTACTGCGCGTTCTCGCGCGACTTCCGTTTCATCGGGCAGTTCCGGAATGCAGAGGTTTTTGAGCTGGTGGCGAAGCTGATTCGCGAGTATCAGGAACAGCAACGCGGTTACGCCACCATGGCCGAAACTCTTGTCCGTCAGATTCTGGTGCATTTGTTGAGATCATGGCCGGCGGATGCTGTTATCCCTCTGGAGTTTCATCTGCCGCCCCAATTACCCTGGCTGCACATGCACCGGGCGACCGAATATATGAACAGTCACGGCAAAGGCGCGTTCCGGCTTACCGACCTTTGCGCGGCAGTCGGATTGAGCCCCTCGAGGTTCATTCCGCTATTCAAAAACTCCTCCGGGGTCAGCCCGCACAACTACTACAACGCGCTTTTGGTGCTGAAGGCCCGCCGGCTCATGCACTTAGAAGGATCCACGACCAAGGAAGCCGCTTACGCACTCGGCTTCAAGAACGTAAGCCATTTTTGCACGTTGTTTCATCAACTTGCGGGCTCGACGCCTACCGCGGATCACAGTCTGTCCCCGGTCAAGGCTGAAGCATTACACGCTTTTACCAATTTCCCGCAAAGATAGTGAAAAACCACTAGTTGGACTGCCGGAAAATAGCTAGATCAAGATTACCGACATCCAGGCCATCCATCTGCGGGTGGAGGACCCAAATATCGGGCTGTTCGACGGTTCCTACGACGACTGCGTGATCCGCGTCGAGACCGACGAGGGCATCACCGGGATCGGCGAAGTGGAGACGCTGGCGGATGCGATCCAAGGCATAGTGTATGCACGCCCGGCGCACAGCAAAGCCTGGGGGCTGCGAGAGCTACTGTTAGGAAAAGACCCGTCCAATCCAAGAGATTTGTGGGATTTGATGTACGACTCCACCTGCTATGTCGGGCGGCGCGGTCTGATGATGCACGCGATCGGAGGCGTGGATATCGCGCTGTGGGACATCGCGGGCCAGATCCGCGGCGTCCCAGTCCACCAACTGCTCGGCGGCGCGCGACGTGACCGGATCGAGGCGTACGGTACCATCTACCCGATGGCAACCACCGAGGACGGCGTGAAACGCCAGGTCGAAGACGCGATGCAAAGGCTGCGGCTGCGCAACATCAAATTTGCCGCTGATCCCTGGTGGATGGACGATCTGGATCTCACGCACCGCCTGCTGCGGTCGGCGCGCGAAGTGTTAGGCAGCGGCAGGCTGATCGTGGATGCGGCTCTTTCCTACAAGACCGCCGACGAGGGCCTCAAGCTGGTGCCGATTCTAAAAGATGTCGGCGTGCTGTTTCTCGAAGCACCGCTGCCTTTGGATGATGTCGCCGGGCATGCCCGCATGGCTGAGGCCGGGATTCCGCTCGGCGTCGGAGATCTCGGACTCACGCACGTGGATGAGTTCATCGAAGCCATGGACCGCGGCGGCGCCTCCATTTGCCAGCCGGATATCACGAGCGTGGGCGGCTTCACAGGGATTCTCAAGATTGCCGAGGCCGCGCAGCAACGCGGCAAGCGCGTGATCACTCACGGCTACAAGACGAATATCGAAATCGCGGCCAACCTTCACTTCCTGGCGAACCATCGGGATGCCGAGCTGCTCGAGTATTCCACGAGCCGCTCGCCCCTTCGCTGGGAAACGACCGAAGAGAGCATCCTGGTGGACAACGACGGAACGGTGGCCGTTCCGCAGACACCGGGGCTGGGCGTGCATTTGAACCGTGCGGCCATCGAACGCTACCGAGTCGGGCAGGGGGAGAGAGCGTGCGCCTGACGTTCGCATGGGTGCTGTTCACGGTTTCTTGCGGCGCGCAGGCTGCCGATTACCTTGACCTGGCGCCCTTCGGCACGCTTACCACCTGGAACGGCAGTGAGGTGCGGCGGCTGGCTACGGTCGCCGGCGCCACGGCGGGTTCCAACCTGGGCATCGAGTGGGATGAAGAACGCGACATCCGCGAAATCAAGGTGCAGTACGCGGGCGGGCCGGCGAAGGGTGTTCGGGTCGAATACTGGTTCCGCAACTGGCCATATGATCCGCCGCGCATGCCATCGTTTGAAGACCCGATGGACGACCCGTGGCAGGGCCAATGGCTGGCGGCCACAGCATCGGAGAACTGCGAAAAATCAGAATGCCGCTACGATTTTGAGCCGCTCGGTGAAGCGGAGAATCCGCGCGCCAAGAACCTGCCGGGCGTGCGCTATCGAAGGACGCTCAAAGCGCGCCTGGTTTTTCCCGGCGCTCCGCAACGCATCTCTGCGCTCTCCGCCTATTCCGACAGCGTGGAAAAGCCGCTGCTGGTGCGAGTGGAAGGTGACTTGGGCGCCACACCCGCGATCTCGGTTTACAACGGCCGGCTGCGCTCCTCGGCGCCCTCGGCATCACCGAAGGGCGCGATGCTGGATCTCATCCAGGCGGCACCCACTCTTCCCGGCTCGCATGATCTCACCGTGGTGACTGTGAAGACGCCCGCGCGGACGTTCTCGTTTTGCACGGACGATCTCAAGCATGGCCCCATTGCGATCCCGGATTTCGGCATTCGCGTAGTCGATTTGAACGGCTCCGACGAAGCCGCAGGAACGAAGAAACTGCGCGTCCGCCAGCGCATCCCGAAGGAGCCCGAACAGACGTATGAGCGAGCCAGCCGTGAAATTCCGCCGCTCGATCCCTGGGAGCGGGAGTGGGGCGGGCGCGTTTATCTGCCTTTGGCCCCGGATTCCAACTGGCAGAAATTCGCGTTCGAATACGGCGGGAATGTCTTCGTGAGCAAGTCAGGCATCAAGGCCAAGGGACAGGAACTGGAGCGGCTGCACTGGCCGGGCGACCGCATCCTGTGGAAAATTGCAACCGGCGAGCCGCCTTACCTGCGCGACGATCACAAAGTCACGGTCAGCAAGCTCGACGGTTATCTTCCCGTGGTGACGCAACGCTGGCAAAACGAGGGTCTCAATTACAGCGAAGAAGCTTTCGCGACGCTGGTTCGCGGGCCGCTGTCCCCTGAGGATGCCGCGAGAAGCGAAGAGACACCCGCGATTCTCATGCTGCGGTTGACAGCGCACAACCCGGGGCAGGCCGCGCATGACGCTCACGTGTGGGTGTCGCTGGATCCCGCGGAAACGCTGTCGCTCGAAGGAACATTCGTTGTTGGAAACGGTTCAGTGCGCGCGCAATTGGACAGCCCGGCCAACGCTAAGTTAGCGGCGGAGGCTGGCGGGATCCACGTCCGTTTCCCGGTTCCGCCGGGAGCCGAAAGCTCGGTAGTGATCAAGCTGCCTTGTGTGTCGGATCTCACTGCGGCGGACCGCAAGGATCTGGAGGCGCTCCGCTATTCCTCCGAACGTGACCGCGTCATCGGCTATTGGAAGCAAATCGTGGAGGCGGCCGTTCGCTTCACCGTTCCTGAGCCGAAGTTCAACCTGCTGGCGCGCACGGTGATCGCGCAGATTCACATCAGCACGACCAAAGATCCCAAGACCGGCCTCTACATGGTTCCGGCCGCCAGTTATGTGTACGACGTGTTCGAGAACGAAGCCTGTTATCAAGTGCTGCTGCTGGACACGCTGGGTCAATTCCAAACGGCGACGAGCTACCTGGAAACGATGATGCGCCTGCAGGGAAGCAAAAACTTCCCGGGCGCTCACCAAGGACCCACCGATGCGATCTTCCACGGCGCAAAGATCGACGACGTTTACGATTACACGGCGCACGGTTACGGGCTCGACCATCCAACCGTGCTGTGGACGTTGGCGCAGCACTATTTCTACAGCAGAGACCGCCAGTGGCTGGAGCATGCGTGGCCGCACATGCGCAAGGCCATCGATTGGATCATCGCGCAACGCTCGACAACCAAGCAGAACGCTGTTGACGGGCAGAGACTGCGCGAGTATGGTCTGCTGCCTGCGTCTCAACTGGAAGACAACGAGGACTGGGCGAACTGGTTCTCCATCAACGCCTATGCGTGGGCCGGAATGGATCTGACGGCGCAGGCGCTGGCCGAGATCGGCAATCCGGAAGCCACGCACATCCGGAAAGAGGCCGACGAATTTCGCACCGAGTTACGCGCCGCGATTTTGCGGTCCGTCGAAACCGCGCCGGTGGTCCGGATGCAGGATGGCACGTACGAACCGTACGCTCCGGTAGTGCCCACCCGGCGCTTCCGCATCTTTGGGCCGATTCGCATGGATTACTACGACCGCTACGGTCACCGGGACGAGAAGCCTCTGATGCGGTTGGGCGCCGACCGGGATACGCTGTGCGGCGCGGTGGTGTGGCTGATCCTCGGCCTTTTCTCGCCGGATGAACCCATCTCGAACTGGATTCTGGATGACTGGGAGGATAACGAGACCCTTTCCAGCGGCATGGGGCTGAACATACACGGGATGACCAACGACAAGTACTGGTTCAGCCAGGGAGGCATGGTTTTTCAGGCCAACCTGTTGAATCCGATTCCCGTCTATCTGCGAAGACATGAAGTTTCCGCCGCGATTCGCAATTTGTACAACGACTTCGTGGCCTGCTTCTACCCGGAAGTGAACCTGTTCACCGAGGAATACCATCAGTGGCGGCACGGCAGCGGGCCGTTTTACAAAATTCCGGACGAATCGCGCTTCGTGAACCGGGTCCGCGAGACGCTGGTGCTGGAAGACGGAGACACGCTTTGGCTCGCGCCCGGCGCGCCGCGGCGCTGGCTGGCATCCAAGACGGGAATCCGTGTGGACCGCGTGCAGACTTTCTTCGGTCCCGTCAGTTATCAAATGCATGCCGGGTCAAAGCCGGGAGCGGTAGAGGTGACGGTCGAACTGCCGTCCGATCACGCGGCGAAAAAAAACTGGCTGGTGGCGCGGGTTCCCTCGGGTCACATCCAGAAGGTGACGCTGGACGGCCAGCCGTGGACTCAGCTCGACACGGCCCGGGAAGCCATCGAACTTCCATCGCGCCCAGGCACCATGCATCTGGAGATTGAGTACCGCTGATGGGAGAGCCAGTGGGACAAGTCGCGGAAATGTCGGAGCGCAGACCGGCAAGGCGCTTGGCAGCTCCGTGGATGCTGCTGTCGCTCGCGACGGTGGTTCTTTGGGGCGGCTGGGGTCTCGAATCGAAGTTCATCGTAGATCGCATCTCTGCATGGACGAATCAGGTCCTGTTTTCGATCGGGTTGGTTCCGCTGGTGCTGTGGATAGCGTTCTCCCGGAATCTGCGGCGAACCGCGGGCAGCAAGCGGAAAGGCATGACTTACGGCATGATCACCGGCCTGCTTGGCGGCACGGGGAATATCGCGATGTATCTGGCGCTCGCCCGGGGCGGCAAGGCCTCGATCGTCATTCCTTTCGTCGGCCTGGCGCCCTTGGTGACGGTGGTTCTCGCGCTGGCCTTGCTTGGCGAATCACTGAACCGGGCGCAGATCGTGGGAGTCGTACTGGCGTTGATTTCGATTTACCTGTTGAGCTTATGAATATGCAGCCATGGTTTCTGTTTGCGGCGGTCGCGCTGGTGTTTTTTGGCATCAGCGGGATCACGCAGAAGCTGAGCACGAATCATGTCTCGTTTGAGATGTCGTTCCTGTGGTTTTGCGTGGCCATGGGCGCGATTTCAGCCGTCGTCGCCGTGTTGGTTCCCGTCGATTGGCGATTGCGCCCGGCACTGGTGAGTTTGGCCGCGCTGGGCGGCCTGTTGAACGGTCTCGGCGCGCTGACGAGCTTTGCGGCTCTGGAGAAAGGCGGCAAAGCGTCGGTCGTGATCCCGATTATCAATCTGTATCCGCTGGTGACGATCGCGGGAGCATGGCTGTTTTTGGGAGAAAAGTTGACGGCGACTCAGGCCGCGGGTATCTTGTGCGCGCTCGGAGCGGTGGTGTTTCTTTCGCAGGAGAGCGCACCCGGCGCGTCGAGTTGATTCTGCGAGCAGTAAGACGAGGTTAGAAGCTTGTTGAAAAACTGCGCTGAGCAACCGCTCCCTTTGGTCGCGGCTCGGTATGTCGCTGAGGGGAGTGTCATCACTAGAGGAGGTGGGTATGCGTGAATCTGTTCGTTTCTTCCGGTTCGCGATGACGGCATGGCTGGCCGTCGCGACGTTGCAGGCGGCGCTGGATCGAGGGGCCATCCAGGGTACGGTCACCGATCCTCAGGCGGCGGCGGTTCCGGGGGTTGAAGTCACCGTGACCAACACCGCAACCGGGGTGTCGACTAAAGTTTCCACCAATACCGCGGGCTTTTACCTGGTCCCGGAGCTCGTGCCCGGTATCTACACGGTGCAATTCCGGTCCAAGGGCTTCAGCTCGCTCGAAATGCAAAATATCGAGGTGAAAGCGGGCAGTAAAGCCACCGTGGATGGCGCGATGAGGGTGGGCGAACTCACACAGACAGTGGACGTGTCGGCGCAGGCGCCGCTGATCGAAGCCACGGCCTCGAACTTCAGTACCGGCATTCAGACACAGATGCTGGACAAGGTGCCGATTCTGGGCCGGGACATTCAGAACCTGGTGCAACTGCTGCCTGGCATCACGCAGTCCAACGGACCGAGCGGCTCGACGTTTGGGTTCGACAGCCAGTTCGGCGGTTTTCCAGATCCCACTCACATTGTCGGCTCCGGGATCAGCGTGAATGGCAGCCAGGGCGGCGCCAACGCCTGGTACCTGGATGGATCGCTCAACGCGGCATTGGGTCCGGAATCGGTGGTGGTCAACCCGTCGCCCGATGCCGTGTCGGAATTCAACCTCGTGGATAACGGGCTTGCCGCCGAATGGAGCCGGACCAGCGGCGCCGTGGTCAACGTGGTGCTCAAGTCAGGCACCAACCAATTTCACGGCAGCGGCTATGGGAGCAATCGGAATTCTTATTTCAATGCGAACAATCCGTTCGACCGGCGATCGCCCACAGGCGAGGAGTTCCTGTCCCCGCGCGTCAACTACAACGATGTCGGGGGGACCGTTGGGGGACCGATCATCAAGAACCGGACGTTCTTCTTCTTCTCCTGGGACACCTCCTTCCTCCATGAGAACAAGAATCAGATCTACACCGTTCCGACGGCGCTGGAACGCTCCGGCAACTTCAGCGACCGGCCGGATCTCAGCGCATGCCCAACGTGCCTCTATGATCCCTACTCCACCACCGGGCCGGATGCCAATGGCGAATTTCACCGTACTCCGTTTTCGGGCAACATCATTCCGCAGAGCCGCATCGACCCGCTATCCGCCTATTACGCTGCGAGCTTCCCCACTCCAAACTTCATTGACCCTCTGCAGCAAGGTCCCAGCGGATGCGGGCAGTTCTGCAACAACTTTCTGGGCGCCATCGGCAGCAGCCTGACCACCAACAACATGTCGGTCAAGGTGGACCACCGCTTCAACGACAAGAGCGCGCTCTTCGTAGAGTACCTGTTCAACCCGAGCTACTACGCGAATTTCCGCCTGCCTTGGACTGGGCCCACGGCCCAGACGCAGGGAATCTCGGGAGCACAGCCCTATACGACGGCGAACCAGATCTTCACGATCGGCCACACCCAGACGTTCGCTTCCACGCTGATCAATGAGTTTCGCGCGAGCTACAGCCGGCAGAACCAGATCCCGAAGCAGAACCCGAGTTCCCTGGTGGACAATTCCGGCATTGAGCAGAGGATTCAGGGATTGAATTTCATTCTCGACCGGTTCGGCCCGGTTCCCACGATCGGCGTCGGCGGCTACGTCGGCTTTGGCCCGCAGCAGTGGCAGAACGGGCTGCAAGGCGTTGACGCCTACACGCTGCAGGACAACGTGACCAAGATCATCGGCAGCCACACGCTGAAGGGGGGGTTGATGTGGCGCCGCGATCACAACTGGTATGACGCGAGCTGGGGTTACGGCCTGGGATTCGGCGGCGGCCTGACGAATGATCCCGTGACTGGTCTTGGAGGGAACGGCCTGGCACAGTTCCTGTTGGGTGCTGTGGATCCGGGCAGCGGCACCGGCACCTTCCACTACCCCTATCAGACCAATGATTACTGGGGCTTCTATGTTCAGGACGATTACCGCATCAATTCGAAACTGACTCTGAACCTGGGGCTCCGCTACGATTTGTACGGATGGTTTCGCGAGCGCCACAATTACCTCGCCAACATCAACTTCTCCGGGCAGAATCCGGACGTTCCGTACGCGGGGCGCATCGACTACTTTGGAACGCCCGCTCATCCCAGCTCCGATGTCTTTCCCGCGCACAAGAATTCCCTCGGCCCGCGCGTGAACTTTGCGTGGACGCCGACCAGCGACCGCAAATGGGTGATCCGCGGTGGCTACGACATCATTTACAGCAACGGCATCAGCGCGGCGTTCGGTGATCAGAACGGCGGCATCAGCGGTCCCGCTTATGCGAACTATTTTGCCTATAACGGCGACTTCACCGGGAGACGGCCTGCTTTTCAGTTCAGCAAAGGCGCTCCGCCCTTAGGTCTTCCACCGCTCGATCAGGTGAAGAAGGACAATAATCAGTTTCTTGGCACCGGACCACAAGGATTCCTCCAGGGGAGCCATGATCCATACGTCGAGCAGTGGAGTCTGTATGTGCAGCGTGAGCTACCCAAGAATATGGCCCTAAGCGTGGGCTACGTGGGAACCCACGGGCTGCATTTGTACGGCGACGAGTTCCGCAGCTACGATCACGTGCCGACGGCGCTGCGCCAGCAACTGCGCGATCACATCAACGACAGTGTGACGACGCCGGCGGCGCTAGTGCCGATCTACGGAGCAACCATGCCGGCTTCGCTGCTCGACCGCCCCTATCCGCAGTACACCAACCTGAGCATCAACTCGAATCCGGACGGCTTCAACCGGTACAATTCGCTGCAAATGAAATTCGAGAAGCGCTATTCGGCCGGCTTGAACTTCATGGTGGCGTACACCCATCAAAAGAACATCGGGACGCCCAACACCGGCAGCATTATCGGGAACACCGCGACGCCTACCACGATTGGCCGGACGGTGGGCCGAGCGTCTCTGGTCCCCGGCGGGCTATCCGGCGGTACGGGCAACACGGCGGGCGGCGCCGGGCCGCAAAATCCCGACAACCGGTACGCGGACGTGGCGCTCACGGCAGATGACATTCCAAACGTTCTGAACATCGCGGGATCCTACGAGTTGCCATTCGGAAAAGGAAAGCCGTTCCTCTCCGGAAGCCGGCTGGGAAGCGCCATCTTCGGCGGGTGGACGCTCACGCAAAACTGGAATTTCCAGAACGGCGTGCCTCTCCTCATCACGGCGCCGTGCAACGGCATCCAAAGCGAGATCGGTGTTTGCCGCCCGAACTTCATTGGCGATCCGAACAGCGGAGCCCACACCCAGAATCAATGGTTTAACCCGAATGCTTTCCAGGCGGCGTTCCAGACTAATCCCGCCATCCTGACCGCGCCCGATCCGACGATTTATGACGAGTGGTGGCAGTTCGGGAACATGGGTTTGCGCAATGACGCCGTGCGCTCGCCGGGGTTCTGGAATACGGACATGTCACTGACCAAAGAATTCCATCTCACCGAGCAGCGGTATTTCAGCTTCCGGTGGGAGGTCTACAACGCTCTGAATCACCAGAATCTAGGCATCCCGAACACGCAATGGTGCCTGCCGCCGAATGCGGACGGATCGACCGACCTGGTCCATCAATTTGGCTGCCAGTTCGGCAAGATCACCAACGTGCAAACCGATCCGCGCGCGATGCAGTTTACGTTGAAATTTACGTTCTGAGCCGGGCAGTGTTGCAATTTGTGGAAGTGATTTAAAATTAAGACAGCTTCAAATGTCGGGGCGTAGCGCAGCCTGGTAGCGCACCTGCCTTGGGCGCAGGGGGTCGGAGGTTCAAATCCTCTCGCCCCGACCAAACTTCCTGCTGATTCCAAAAGAGTTGATCGATTAACGTTGCATCGCCGATCAGGTGGCCAGCCGCGCCGCAGCCTCTGCCGTCACTCCGCGCGTATCACCGTGACGGGATCGACGCGAACCGCGCGTAGCGCCGGCAGCAGGCTGCCCACGAGCGTCATCACCAGGCACAGGCCCACCGCTGCCAGGAACGTGACGGCGTCTCCGGGCTTCACTCCGGCCAGCAGCGCCTCGAGCGTGCACCCCGCGGCGTATGCGAGCGCCGCGCCAAGTGAAATGCCCGTTATCGCCAGCAGAAGGGCTCGCCCCACGACC
>Ga0335077_10000426_pt1 | contig 46317 bp, 41 predicted proteins | sample Lox_Sample_31_FD_207151 | JGI IMG/M metagenome (GOLD analysis project Ga0335077, IMG submission 207151) | Soil microbial communities from Loxahatchee National Wildlife Refuge, Florida, United States - Lox_Sample_3.1 | ecosystem: Environmental > Terrestrial > Soil > Wetlands | place: USA... | reverse complement strand
CGATCTTCCGGCCGACCACGGTGGAGGACACGAGCGAGACGGTGGCCGAGCACTTCCGCATGGCCATCCGGCGGGAGCGCACTTCAGTGCACGTCGTGGATCGGCTGGTCGTGCAGCCCGCGAAGGACCTGATGATGAGCTTCGCGCAGCGGCTGGCCGCGCTGCACCATGGAAGGATCAATGCGTACGCCGCGTACGTATTGCTTGCGCTGGCTGCCGCGCTGATCCTTGCGTCCGTCCTTTGAGAAGCACCTTGTCGTGCAGCCGATGTGTGCCTATACTCAAGCCAAGGCGGAGATGGCATTCCTCCTCTAATCGCCGCAAGGCTGATGATGCCTACACGACCCACCGCGCGGGTGGCGTGTAGGCGTTTTCTTTTGTGGATCGCCCCGAGCCTGCCGCTGCGCTTGGATCAATGTACGTTCACGGCGACGTCGGCGAATGACTCAAGCCATGCCTGCCTACGAAGGACATCGCGGTCCGGCGGCTGCGACGCCTGTCTGCGCTCTCTGCGAGTCACTTCGGCAAGAGACGGCTCGAACCGGCCCTTGCCCGCCAGCGAGGTTCGAATCCACTGGCGAGGCCATCGTGGATGCCCTCGGGTTCTGCGGCTACCACGCGGCCCTGCTGCCGCTCCCATCCCCGGCCGGGCACGCAGTTGCGGACGCGCTTCGCGAGGCGACCGACCGCGCCGCCGCTCTGCTCGAGGACGAGGCCCGCAATTCGGAGCGCCTGCTCGAAATATTCTTCGCCGCGGAGCGGACCTGCGCGAGCTGCAGGATCGGCGACCAGCATTTCGCCCAGCGCATCAATCGGCTGGCCGTGCGATTGGAGTCGCAACCATCGTCGGTGGCACTGTGCTTTCCGCACTATCGGGCGATGGTTCACGCGGTGAAAGCTCACGCGCTGCCGGTGCTCTCGAGCGCGCAGCGCGATCTCCTGGAGCAAGTGGTCGCTGCGGTAGGCACGATCGAGCACGCTCCGCACGCGCGGACCGCGCACGCCTCGGTCGCGCCGAATACGCTGCGCTGGGCCCTCGATGTCGTGGCTGGCGCGGCGGGCTTGGCTCCCGCCGATCGACCCGTCCCCGGTCCCGATGCGGAGCCGGACTGCCCGGTGTGCGCCGCGATCGTTCATGCCGGCGAACGCTGGGTCGATGCCCTGCGCCGCGCGGCAACGCTCGGCCAGGACCTGTGGACGGCCTTTCCGACCTGTCCCGAGCACATCGCCTATTGCGCGAGGGTCGAGGACGAGCGTCTCGCCATCCTGGTCGTGCGCTACGCTGCGGACTTGCAGCTCGCGGCCTTGCGCCGCGGCGCGGCAGCGCTTGCGCGCGACAACGAGCAGCGCGCCGCCGCGGCGAAGAGCGTCTTCTTCCGGCGCCAAAGCCCCGCGTACGTTCTGGGTCAACAACGGAAGATGGTCACGGACGTACCGCGCTGCCCGGCGTGCGAGCGCCTGGTCGTAGCGAGGGAGCGCGCGATCGGGAGCCTCGTGCAAATGTTGCGCGGAGCACGGACACCGGTCAGCCCCGGCACGGCATGCCTGAAGCATTTCGCGGCCGCCTACGTTCTCGCGCAGGATGGCGAGGCCCGCGCGGCATCGGTCGCGATGCAGGCGGCACGGCTGCGGCGATTGAGCGGCGTGCTGGCGGCTGCCAATGGCGAAGCTGCGGCAAGTGCCTCGGCCGTCGCCGCGATAAGGGAAGCGCTTCGTGCCTGGAGCGCTGCGACGCCGCCTCTGCAAGATCGGAAGTAGCCGGCACGCGCCGAGCACGCCGCCGTCGCTCGTCGTGCCGCCGACCGCCTAGGTTCGTGGCGCCGTCGGACTCGCTGCCGTTTTGCCATTCACCGGCACGATATCGGCAAAGAACAGTGGGAACGCACCCAGGACCCGGTCGCTGAAATAGCGTCGCAGCGCGAAGCGCGTGGTCGCAAAGGCGAGTTGATCCCAGGGCATCTCCGCCTCAGCGAAGAGCTTCGCTTCCAGCGTCTCCGGTCCTGGCTCGAAGCGATCGTCGAGCAGCCGTGCCAGATAGATGATCCGCAGTTGTCCCGTGGCCTGGATGTGAAGCAGCGCGTAGGGCTTGCGAAGCTCGACCGCAACCCCGGCCTCTTCCAGAGTCTCGCGCGTTGCGGCAGCTTGCGTCGACTCGCCGATCGCGACGAACCCGGCGGGCAATCCCCACATGCCCCATTCGGGCTGGACGGCACGCCGGCAGAGCAGGATTTTTCCGTCCCACTCCGCGAGGCAACCCGCTCCGAGTCGCGGGCTCTGATGGAAGACCGAGCCGCACGCCGTGCATATGAAACGCGACATCGCGCCCAACGCGCCTTCGTGGAGCGCGAGCTTACCGCCGCATTCACTGCAATATTTCATGTGCCGGTTCCTCCCCGCCGCTGAGCCTCGGGTCGCTGTCTTTCATCAGCGGCTTTTGCGCCCGACCCAAACGAAGATCGGGACGGCAGCGAGTTGCGTGATCGTGCAGAATACGACCGTCGCGGAAAGCGATACGTCGTACAGAATCCCGATTGCGGCGCTGCCGAGAAACCAAAAAGCGCCGTAGCCGGCGGTGAAGAGCCCGAAAGCCGAGGCGCGACGCTGCATCGGTACCATCGGTGCGACGGCCGCGGGAATGATGGACTCGTGCACGCCCATGCCGAGGCCCCAGATGGCGGCGCCGACGAGCGCGGCCCAGAAGCCGCCGAGGAAAGCGAGCGGCGAGAAGAGCACGGAGACGAGCGTCAGCGCGACCAGCACCGGGAAGCCGTAGCGGTCGAAGAGTCTGCCGAGGACGAGCGACCCCGCACCGCTGACGGCCATTGCGACGGCGTAGAAAATTGCGATCCACTCCCCGGACGCTACGTTGGTCCGGCTCCAGTGAAAAGCCATGATCGGGTAGTCGGCAAATCCCGCCGCGACGAGCGCTGCTCCGCATAGGTACACCCAGAACAGCCGCGAGAAACCGTTGCGCCGCCCGCCTGCCGACGGCTCCTCCATGTCCTGGGGCCGCGGATAGAGCAGGCGCGCGGTCGCGACCAGCGCAAGATTGACGACCGCCGGGAGCAACAGCACGCCAAAAGCGAGCCGGTAGTCGCCGCGATAGCCAAGCACTGCGGCGACCGCGAGGGGACCGAGCATGGCGCCGAACTGGTCGAGAGCCTCGTGCAGTCCAAAGACCCAGCCGTAGCCGCCCACCTGCTTTGCGGCGTGGGAAAGCATGACATCGCGGGGCGGATTGCGGATCGCCTTGCCGATGCGCTCCAGGACGATGAGCGCGGCGGCCGCCGGCCAGCTCTCGACGAGCGCGAGCGCCGGCACGGAAGCCATCTGCACGACGTAGCCGAAGATCGTGATTGGCCAGAAGCGGCGCGTCGCATCCGCAAGGCGGCCGGACACGAGCCGCAGCCCGTATCCCAGCAGCTCTCCCAGGCCCGTCACCACGCCTACCACGGTACCACTCGCGGCGAGCGTGGCGAGAAACGGTCCCAGCATGCTGCGCGAGCCTTCGTAGGTGAAATCCGCGAAAAAGCTCAGGATGCCTATGAGCAGGACGAACCGGAAAGCGCTTGCACTCGGGAGAGTGGGGGCGCCGGCGCGGTCGGCACTCGTCATGCCGCGGCGCCTTCGCTGTCGTGCTCCCGCTGCGTCCGTGTCCTTCTCAGGCCCGTGAGCGATGCTTCGATCGACCGCGCTACCGCGCTCGCGGCCCTCGAGGGCATGCGCGCGACCTCCTCCGGTCGGGCGCGGAGCGCCGCGCTGCTCTTCTCGAAGCTGGCTCGAAGCTCGTCCACCGCGGCAATGCGCCACTGCTCCACGCGGGCGAAGTGGCTTGCCAGGGCTTCGGCGAGGATCGCCCGCAGTACCGGGCGCGCGAGCCAGCGCCGGGCACCCGCAGATCGGCGCCAGCGCCCCAGGAAGGCAAGCACGGGCCGGGGCAGCACCGTGGTTCCGAGGCAGCCTCCGATGAACCGAGGCGGGTCCGCTGAACACGGCAGCGCGCTCGCCACAGCGCGAGCGACTCCCGCCGCCGCAGCGGCCGCCGCGAGCGCGAGCGTGCACTCCGCCGTCAGCCTTCTCACTTCGCGCGCTGCGTCCCTGCTGCCGCCGTTGGCTCGCGCCTGCAGCGATTCCGAGATTAGCGTCGTGAGGTCGAGCGAAGCGGTGTGGCTCTGCGGCCACAGCACGGCGGCGTTGTGGGCGACTTCGTCAATCAGCGCAGAGCTTTGCGTCTCCGCCTCCGTGAGAGGGTCGATGCGTTGGGCTCGCGCTTCGTCGATGAGGGATTGTGCCCGCTTCAACCTCGCTTCGGCCAAGGTCCATTCCGATGCCGGGGGCGGGGACGCATGGGCGAGCGCGAGGCGACGCTCGAGCGCGGCGATCGTGGCATCGCAAAGCGTCTCGAGCTTGGCGCCAAGCGAGCGAGCGCGCAGCTCGTCGCGTCGCAGCAGCAGCGCCTCGAGCCCCCTCTCGATCCAGTCTCTTCGTAACGCGGCATCGCCCGCAACCGTGCTCGCGAAGTAGACCGGCACCTCCCGGCCCGTCATCACCGAAAGGCCGCGGGCGACATGCGCGTGGATCCGCCACCGCTCCTCTCGGCGCAGCAGATCCGCTTTCGTGAGCAGCACGAGTGGGTGCGAACCAGCGCGATGGAGCGCGTCGACGATCACTGCTTCCTCGAGCGTGAGGCCCGCCGCGGCGTCGATGAGGACCAGTCCAATATCGCAGCGTATTGCTGTCGGACGCGACAGCAGTTCTTCGCCACGTGGTACGAATGTCGTACCGGGCATGTCGACCAGCGTTACGCCCTGTCGCGCGGCCGGCGACTCGACGCGCAGTCGTGTCACGTGCCGACGGTTCGCCGGGTTGAAATGCTCGGCGGCGAATTCGGGGAGGCGGCCGAGCGCGAACTTCTCCGGAATGGCGTCGGCGAAGGAGGCGTATCCCCAGGCGCCTTTGCCGTACGAGACATAGACTGGGACCGCGGTTACCGGAGTCATTCCGACCGGCAGCAGCGGCTGTCCAAGGAGCTCATTCACAAGCGAGGACTTCCCGGAGTTGACACGCCCGAAGACCGCGACCTCGGCGTCGTCGGATGCGCAGCGTTCGGTGAGTCCCTCCAGCGGGGCGCGAAGGCTCGCGATCTCGTGGTCGTGGATCGCTCGCCGCAGCGCGTCGAGGAGGTGCAAATCGGTGGAGTGCTTGCCCGGATCGGCGATACGCGGGGGACCGGGGATCGGCGGTCTGGGCGCGAGGCACCCGCGCATCGCATCGAGCCCGTCGAGGAGCCGGGAGACGATGCGGTCGAGCTCTCCCTCGAGATCGTCGGACACCGGTCCGAAGGCGCGCATGTGGCGCGGCGCCAGCTCTTCGACCGAAACGACGGCGCGATCGAGAGCGGCCCGTGCGGCCGCCAGCGCGCTCTCGCTCGGCTGTGCCCTGAGGCCGTGGCGTTCGACGATGGCCCGCATCGCCTCGCGGACCGCGTCCGCGTAGTCCGCGGCGAGCCGCGCTTCGGCCTCGGTGACGTCGTCGACGCGCTTGGACAGCGGCGAGTGGAGCGAGACGGGATCGAGCACCGCGATGGCCTCGCCGAGGCATACGTCGACCTCGCGCAGCGCCGAGGCGAGGCGTTCCTCATGCCGCGGCATGAGCTTAGGCATGCACTTCGGCCGACGGCGCTGCGGCTGGCGGCGGCCCGATCGCCGCAAGGTGCGCCGTTTCGTTGAGGCTCTTGATCCGGAACTGGAAGGCGGCGAACTCGAGCTCGTTGAGTCCGCAGTTATCCTGGGCGAGGCACCGGTAGTGCGAAAGCGCCAAGTCGAGCGCGTGCAGCAGGAGTATTCGATTAACGCTGTCGTGCCCGACAAGGACGACCGTCTCGCCGGCGTGCCTGCGCAGCACCGCGTGCAGCGCGCCCGAGGCGCGAGCGAAGACGTCCTGCAAGGTCTCCCCGCCTGGCGGCCGAGCGCAATGCGGCGCGCGGGTCCACGTATCGTACATCTCGGGCCAGCCGGACCGCGCTTCTTCCTCGGTGAGGCCCTCCCATTCCCCGTAGTCGATGTCGACCAAGCCGGGTAGCTGGGCCACTCGCAAGTGGAATGGCTCGGCGATGACTTGGCCGGTGATGAGGCACCGCTCCAGCGGGCTCGAATAGACCGCGACCGGCGTGCAGCTCGCGGCGATGCGCCGGGCGGTGGCCCGGGCCTCATCGGTGCCCAGGTCGCTTAGCGCGAGCTCCGCCCGTCCACGAAAGCGGTGCGGAGGCTTGTTCCACTCGGTTTGCCCGTGTCGCGTCAGGATGATGCGGGTCATGGCTCGCTCCTCGCTCCGGTGCGGATGGCGCGGCACGTTCGAAAGCTCAGACATTTGCCTCGACGAGAGAGGCCGTCTCGCGTCGGAAGAAACGACGGACACGGGTGTCTTGCGAATCGCGCATTGCCACGGGAGCACCCTCGGCGACGATGCCGCGGACGCCGCGGTCGAGCATGATCACCCGGTCGGCGGCGGCGTAGATGCTCGCGAGCTCGTGCGTGACGATCACGAAGGTGATTCCCAGGCTCTTCGCCAGCCGCAGGACGAGCGCGTCGAGCTGCGCCGAGGTGGGCGGATCCAAGCCGGCTCCGGGCTCGTCGAGGAACAGGATTTCCGGATCGAGCGCCATCGCGCGGGCGATCGCGGCGCGCTTTTGCTCGCCGCCGCTGACCTCGGACGGCACGTGGCTGCACAAACGTCCGAGCCCGACCAGTTCGAGCTTCGTCCGCGCGACGAGGTTTATCTGCTCGTCGTCGAGCGGCGTGTATTCCTCGAGCGGAAGGCGCACGTTCTCCAGCAGCGTCCTGGCACCGAACAGCGCTCCGCCCTGGTACATGACACCGATCTTCCTCAGGATGGTTAGCCGCGCGGCCCCTTCGGCCGTGACGATGTCGTCGCCGTCGATGAATACGCGGCCCGCCATCGGGGGGTCCAGCCCAACCAGGTGCTTGAACACGGTGCTCTTCCCGCATCCGGATCCGCCGACGATCATGAACACCTCGCCGCGCCGCACCTCGAAGCTGATCCGGTCCAGGATCGCCTCATCGCGGTAGCCGGCCGAGAGCCCTTCGACGCGGACGATCGCGTCGCGACGCCTGAATGCCGACGATGCCACCATTGCTCGCTCCTGAGCGAAAGATCGCAGGCATCGTCAGCCGTCGCGGCGGTCGTCGGAGGAATGCCATCTCCGTGGTCATAGGGCTTTCAAGCGAGCGAGCTTGCCGGTCCGGGCGTGGCGAACCACGACGATCGGGTCCGGCCCGCGGTCACGCGGGGAAGATCTCGCGATAGAGGTCCTCGCCGTAGCTTGTCTCAAGCGGCTCGGCCTCCTTGAGCTTGAAGGTTCGGCTACCGTCGGGGAGGCGCTCGGCGCGCAGGAAGAGCGCGATCGTCCGGTTGGTCGCGTAGAAGCCGTGCGCGAATTCGTAGAGGTGAGTCACGAAGAAGACCTTGACGCGCTTCTCGAGCAATGCGCGAACGACCTGCCGTGCGATCTCGGACCCCTCGCGCTCGTTGGTCGAGGCGAACGATTCGTTGAAAAGCAGCAGCGACTGCGGGCGGATCGCGTCGGCAATTCCGCCCATCCGCCGCACCTCCTCGTCGAACTTGCCGCCTGTCATGGCCGCGTCTTCTTCGCGCTTGTAGTGCGTGAAGAGCCCCGTGCATGTCTCCGCAGAGAAGGCTTCGGCGCCGACGAAGAGGCCGCACTGCATCATGATCTGCGCCAGACCGACGCTGCGCAGGAAGCTGGATTTGCCGCCCTGGTTCGCCCCGGTGACGATCATCAGGCTTTTGCCGTCCGCGACGACGGTGTTACCCACGACGCGGTGGCCCATCGCGAGCGCGAGATCGATGTCGTAGAGGTCCGTAAACCGTTGGAGCCCAGAGCCCGTGGCCTGCGGTTCTGGAAAGCAGGTCGAGCAGCCCATCGCGTCGAGCTTTTCCCGGAGGTTGAGGCATGCGACGTAAAAACCGAGCTCGACGCGCAGCATCTCCCAGAAGCTCAGAACGTGGTCGGCCGACTGCGCGATGGCGTTGGCGACGCCTGCGATGCCGCGATCGCGCAGGCGCGACACGATGGTCGCGCCGGTTTCGTCGCGCGGATGGAGGTGAAAGGTATAGGCGGGAGGTCCCTTGCGAAAGAGACGCTTGAGCCAGGGGGGGCGCCTGTCGCGATCCTCGCGCAGCACAAACCCCGTGACGGCGTTGCCGAGTCCGAGCGATGCGCTTACCAGGACGCCACCCGGGAGTCGGAGCGCCGAGAGATGCGCTTGCACGGCGGCGAAATAGTCCTCGCTCAATTCGCGGTCGAGCATCCGGAACAGGGTCGTGAACCCCTCTGATTCGAAGCGTCCCCGGTTCGCATCCGCGAGGTCGCGAAGCTTGCGCAGCATTCCCATGAGCATCTGCATGAGTTCGACGCCGCTATGCAGGATCGAGCCGGCGATACGGCTCGATATGCCCCACCAATGCTTCCGGCGGACGTCGATGGTCTCGACCGCGAGGCCGTACAGCGCGCGCACGATCTGCGGGCTCTTCAGGCAGTCCTCGAGGATCGCCTGGCGATAGAGGATCGTATCGGCGTCGTTCTCGAAGCCCGAGAGCAGCGCCCTCCGCGCCACTTCGTACAGAAACGCGTCGTCGTTCGCCATGGCGCGAAGCAGAGTGTCGAGCTCGAGGTCCCGGACCATCGCCGACTCCTCCGGGGACGCTTGCCGGACCGGAGCGTAGACGCGATAGCGCTCCTCCCGCGGAACCTCCCGGCTCGATACGAAGTCGCGGTCGCGGTGGAGGAGCAAAGGCTTCAATCCCCGATCCTCTGCTTAAGCCGCTCGTAGGTGACGCCGTGCTTTTCGGCAACCGCGAGCGCGTAGGCGAGGCCGTCGGCGGGCCGCCGCTCGAGCTTGTAGGTACGAATCGCGGGATCGGCCGGATCGACGAGACTCACCATGCTGACGGTCTTCTCGTCGAACGACGCCAGCTCGTCAAGGAACGTGACGCACACAGCCAGCAGATCGAGGCGCGAGATGCGCTCCATCACCTTGCTGCTCAGAAACACCGCGTCCTTGAGCGTGGTTGATGAGAATGCCTCGTTCATGACGATGATGCTGCGTGAAGTGGCCTGCTCCAGGACGCGGCGGACCCGAACCAGGTCGTCTTCGAGCTTGCCACGAAGCGTCGCGATGCTTTCCTGTCGCTCGAAATGCGCGAACAGCCGGTCGAAGAGAAACAGGCGCGCCTTCGTTGCGGGCACGGGACAACCGAGGGCCGCCAGGTAGTGCATCTGGCCGAACATCCGCGCGAACGTGGTCTTGCCGCCGTTGTTGGGGCCGGAGACGACGAAGATCCGTTCCCGCCCGCGAAGGAAGAAATCGTTGCGGACGACACCGGCCTTTTGGTCGACCAGCTTGTTGGCGAGGGCGAGATCGTAGGCTTCACGGACATCGATCTCCTTGCTGTCCGTCGAGAGCAGGGGATAGCAGAAGGAAAGCCCTGCGCGCCGGAGCTTCCCCACGTGAGCGAGATAGGCGACGTAGAAATGGATCTCCAGGTCGAAGCGCGCGATGGTCTCGTCGACGTACGTCGCGTGCTCGGTGCAGAAGTCTTCCAGCATGCGGAACGGCTCCGGATAGAGCAGGGCGACCCGATCGACGATCTGGGCCTCGATGTGGTTCAGGCCGGCCGGCTCCGAAAACCTGATCAGGTGGTCCTCGACCTCGCCGCGACGGAACTTCTCGAAGGTCGCTTCGACCATCGCCGTGTAGTCTGCCTCATCATCGCAAAGGCGGACCGTTACGCTGCCGTCTTGGAGAAGCACCGCATACCTGATCGCGGCGAGAGCCTCTCGCACATTCGCCGCGGTCGCCGCCAGGCGCTCGAAGGCCGGCGACCGGGTGTATTGCTCGAGGTAACCGCAGAACGAACGCATGCCTCGCGACCGCGGCTCGATGGCCTTAAGGTCGTTGCGCAGGCTTCCGACCGCCTCGCAGTAGATCTCGACGGCGTCGACGAACCAACGCTGTTTTTCGCGCTCGAAATAGCGCTTTTGCGCAGGATCGAGGTGCGAGCGCATCGTGCGCATCCGTTCGGCGAAGGCTGCGAGGCTGCGGCCGATCGCCGGCTGCTCGACGTCGCGGAAGACTTCCTGACGGTAGGCGAGCGAATCCAGATCGCCGAGCGGCGCCTGGAAGAACGCGATGAGCTCGTAGCCTTTCCACGGCGCTGTGATTGCCTCGACGATCTGGTCGAGGTTCAGGTCGTGGAAATGCGCAGGAGCCTCGGGTGTTCCTGCACCCTCCGAATCGCGAAACAGGATGCTCCGGAAAGCCACCAAAGCCGGCGGAGTCGACGGCGCCTGCTGCGCCGGGCCCGGACGCGCGGGGGTCGCGATTCCCACGGCGGAGGAGCGATCGTTCATCGGGCAGCTCGCTCGCCCCAGCGAGCGAAGCATGCGGCGGCACCCAGTTCCTGCTCGATCTCGAGCAGGCGGTTGTACTTGGCGATGCGCTCGCCGCGGCAAACCGAGCCCGCCTTGATCTGGCCGCCGCCCATGGCGACCGAGAAGTCGGCCATAAACGCGTCTTCGGTCTCGCCCGAGCGGTGCGAGATCACGTATCCCCATCCGGAGCGCCGGCAGAGATCGACTGACTCGATCGTCTCGCTCACCGTGCCGATCTGGTTGAGCTTGATCAGCGCCGCATTGCAACAATGCTCGCGGATCGCTCGACCGATGAATCGGGTGTTGGTGCACAGCAGATCGTCGCCGACGATCTGCACTTTGTCGCCGAGCGCGGCGGTGTGGGTGCGGAAGCCTTCCCAATCGTCCTCCGCGAGGCCGTCCTCGATCGAGACGATCGGGTACTTGCGCACCCAGTCGCAATACAGCTCCGTCATCTGCGCGCTGGTCTTCTCGCCCTGACCGCTGCGCGACAGGCGATATGTTCCGTTTTCGTGAAACGACGTGGCAGCGGGGTCGAGTGCGATCGCGATGTCGGCGCCGGCCTGATAGCCCGCCTCGCCAATGGCCTGCACGATCAGTCTGCAGGCGTCCTCGTTGCTCTCGAGGCGCGGCGCAAAGCCGCCTTCGTCGCCGACGCTGGTCGGCTGCCCGCTGCGCTCGAGGATCGCCTTCAATGCTTGGAAGGTCTCCGCCGAGCGGCGCAATGCCTCACGAAAGCTCGGCGCCCCCACCGGAACGATCATGAACTCCTGGAAGTCGAGGTTGCTGTCGGCGTGCTTGCCGCCGTTGATGACGTTGATCATCGGCATCGGGATGCGGATCGCGCCGACGCCTCCGAGATGCTCGTACAGGGGCACGCGCAGGGCCATAGCCGCGGCGCGGGCGCACGCCTGGGAAACGCCGAGAATCGCGTTGGCGCCGAGCTTCGCCTTGTTCGGCGTGCCATCGAGCTGGATCATGGTGCCGTCGATCTCGGTTTGACGGGCCGCGTCCATGTTTGCGAGCGCCGGGCCGATCGCATCGTTGATCGCGAGCACGGCGCGGGTCACTCCGTTGCCCCAATAGCGATGCGAACCGCCGTCGCGCAACTCGAGTGCCTCATTCCGTCCGGTCGACAGGCCCGAGGGGACCGAGGACGAGGCGCGCACGCCGCCGGCGAGCGCCACTTCGACACGGACCGTCGGCACGCCCCGGGAGTCCAGGATCTCGAGAGCCCGCACGTTCTTGATCCGCGTGAACATGGTGTCCGGCCTCACGATGCCGTTGCCGCACGATTGAGATTGCGCAGGCCGGCGACGAAGGAAAGCGCCCGGCTTGCGGCGCCGATCTCCTCTTCGGTCGCGAGCGAGCGTCGGATCGCGTCGTGCTTGGTCGCGTAGCGGCGCATGTCCTCGGCGAGACGATCCAGCACGGCGGCGTGTCGCTGGAGCACGTCGCGCGCGAGCGAGGGCTCGCGCGTCGTCGCCACCAGCATGAGGACGTGCGGCAGGCACAGCGCCGAGCGTAAAGCGATCCTCGCGTCCCGCTCTCCGACCAGCTCCTTGCCAAGGGCACCGATCGCGTCGGCTTGCGCGTCGACCGACAGCCGGCAGACGAGGCAGGTCTCGGCCGTGGGCAGAAGCGCGCTCAGCGACGACGGCGCGAGCTCACTGTAGTGGTCGTCGGCTGCGACCCGCAGCCGCTCCGCGAAGTGCTCGAGCAGCGAGGGATAACCGGTTGCCACGCCGTGCGGCGACGCGAGCGATGCGTACTGCCAGGTGTGAAGCGAGCACAGCCCTCCGTTCGCAGCGTGCCGCCGCTGCAGCTCCAGGCGCACGCTCAGGTCGTACTGGTAACGCGACAGGAAATCGAACGCCGCCTGCAGCATCCGTGCGCAGACCTCGCACGGGCGAAGCTGCCACCGTGCTTCGTGGTCCTCGGGCTTCTCGCCAGGCCCGGCGAGCGGTACCGCCATGGATGGACTTAGATCGACAATTCTGCGCGCAAGCGCACGGATGCTCTCGCTCACGCTAGCGACGTCCGCTGCCGGCGGCACGCTGCACAACAGGTCCTCGGCCCGATCGCACAGTCGCAGCAGGAATTGCGTCTTCCTCTCCGCGAGCAGGAAACGAACGAGCTCGGCTTCGAATCGCTCGATGCCGCTGCGCTCGAGGCGAGCGCGGTCGCCCGTCCGCCTCGCCTCCTGGGCCTCGCGCGCGGAGAGCGAGAACATGCAAGGAGAGCCCGCTCCGAACGCCGCGTCCAACTGGTCGCGGGCGTAGCGAAGGACCTCGGCGCGTTCCGCCTGGGGGACTGTGTCCTCCTTGTTCAGAACCACGAAGCCCCGGCGGCCCGAAGAGCACGCCTCGCCCAACACCCTCAGCTCCTCGGCGGACAATGGGCTCTCGTAGCTGGTGACCAGTACGACAGCGTCGGCCTTCGGGAGGAACGACTCCGTGGTGCGCGTGTTCTCCAGAACCGGAGAACCGAGGCCTGGCGTGTCGATGAGGTGGAAGCCCCGACGCAGGATTTCCGCCGGTAGTTGCACCTCGGCAGTGCGCACGCGTCGCACATTCCCGGGATTGCGACCTTGCGTCACGTATTCCGGCAGTACGTCCAGCGCCACCTCCGAGGGCAGTCGATCGTCCTCGTAGTGGATGGTGAGGCGCTCGCGGCTGCCGTAGGCGACGGTCGTGATGACCGAGGTGACTGGCACCATTCCTATGGGAAGCCGGGTCGTGCCGAGGATCGCGTTCATGAGCGACGTCTTGCCGCGGCTGAAGCGCCCGACCACGACGAGGTTGAAGCGGTCCTCGGCGAGTCTCACGAAGAGCTCACGCAGCCACTCTTCGTCAACGCCGCCACCCTTGCGCGCGGCTGCGGCGCCGGCACGCAGCAGATCGGCGAGCTCGAACTTGAGCCGTTCATATTCGCGCAGGTTCATCGCCTCGCACCCGGTGCCGCCACGGCTTTCGCTGCCGAATTCGATCCTCCGCGCGAACGCTCGTCGCTGCGTGGCTCGCCGGCCGCCGCGCGCTCGATGCCCGCGTCGATCTCCTCCAGCGCACGCAAGGCTTCGCCCAATGCTTCGAGCCGCGCCGCACTGTCAGCCTCACCCGCCGTCTTGAGCCCGCGCGCGTTTTCGACCGCGCCGCCGATTCCGTCGACGGCGGCGGCGATTCTGGCGCTCATCTCGCTCTTCAGCCCGGTCAGGGCCTTCTCCAGCCGCTGGCTGAAGTCGTACCGCAGACGGCCCGTCTGCGCGTCGATGCTTTCGGAAGCGAACCGGCGCACCCGATCGAGAACCAAGCGCGTCCCGATGCTCCTCGGGAGCGCCGAGACGAGCGATGAGCTTATGAGGCGCAATGCGGGCGGTTCGCTCCAGAACTTGTAATGGAACCTGGACTCGATCTGCCGGAACCCGCCCGCGCTCCGCGGCACAAACGGAATCGCGAACAGGTCCGCGGCGCAGAGGAAAAGCTCGTCGAGCAGCGCGTCGATCTTCTCCGCGTGCCGTTCGCCCAACGCTGCGAACGATCGGTCGACGGCGGCAGTCTGGTTTGCCCGCCAGCCGTCGAAGGCGTCGCGAATCGCGGCGACGGCGATGTCTTCGAGCATGCTGCAGAGCCGTCGCGACGAGAGGTTGCGCCGCTGGGCGCCGGCTCGCTCGAGCTCGCTCGCGACGCGCGACTTGAGCGCGCTCGCAAAGATCCGGAGGTCTTCCTCCAGCGCCGGCTGCAGCGCCCGGCCGGCGTCGGCGCCGAGCAAAATGTCGAAGTCCTCCCCGGCCCGGAGGATCTTTTCCTTTTGTGCGCGAAAAAGCTCGAGCTTGCCGTCCAGCTCGGCCAGCGGCGTCGTCAGCGACGAGCGCTCGAGCTCCATGCTGAATCGGGCCTGGGAAATGGCCCGACGGGCCTGCCGCGCAACCGATGCCACAAGGAGCGCGGACTTTTCATCCGCCAGCAGCCCTCGCAGCGCGCGCGAGAGCTCGCGCATTCCGGTCGCCGCGCTCCCTTCAGAGTGCCCCTGGCGGCTTTCCGCCAAAGCGAGGCGCGCGGAGAGTGGAAAGACCTTCGGCGGACAGCCCATCGCTTCAGCCAGGGTCGAGCGCGTGAACTGGATCGACTCCAGCCGTTCGGCATCGGACAGCAGATCGATCTTGTTCAGCACGAAGAGAATCTTTTCCGCGTGCTCGCGAACGCTGGCGACGAAATCGCACTCGCCCCGGCTGATCGGCTGATCCACGGAGAGCAGGAACAGCACCGCATCCGCCTTGGGCAGGAACCGATGAGCGACGTCGGTATTTCTCTGGTAGACGGACCCGACCCCCGGCGTGTCGATGAGGCGCACGCCGTTCTGCAGCCAGGGCGACGGGTAGGCGATGTGGGCTTCGCGGACGCGCTTCCGGTTGTCGGGATTGCCCCGTTCCGTCACGTAGTGGGCGAGGTCGTCCAAGGGGATCTCCCGCTTTTCCCCGGACTCGAGCAGGATCGATGCGGCCGGTCGCGTCCCCCAGGAAAGCACCGTGACGACAGAGGTCAACGGGACGACCGCGACCGGCAGCAACTCCGCTCCGACAAGCGCGTTGACCAGGCTCGTCTTGCCGCGCTTGAACTGCCCGACCACGACCAGATCGAAGCGCTGCGAGTCGAGCTTCTGGCCCAGGTCGTCGAGGGTCTCGCGCGGCACCACCGCGAGCGAAGCGAGCCTGTCGAGCCACGGCCGGATCGAGGCCGGGGCAGCTTCTGCTGTTGCGAAGTCGTTGAGCGCAGCGCCGAGCATGAAAAACCCGCCATGCGGCGGGTCCGGCCCGGCGACCTACCGCGTATCCACGCAGTAGGAGTCATTAGCCGATGCGGCGGTTTCGGGGAACTCCATCCCCGTGACCGATTGGTCAATCAAATGATAGCAAAGTTTCCTAGCGCCGGGGAGTGGCGTTTGGCCGCCGGGCTCCGACGGTAACGCGCCCCAGCGCAACGAAATGAAATCTACGCTATATTGAGCGCCAGGAGATGGCATTCTCCTTTAACCGCCTCGCGGCTGATGATGCCTACGGGTACCGAAGGCCGGTATCGGAGTTGCGCGAGCATCGGCGAAGGCGGTTTCCGGTTGCCGACGGGATCCTCGGATCGCGGGTCGGTTGGCGACGGCGGGCGATTGCGGGATTCTCGCGACTTCTCCGTCACCGGCGGGACGAAAGGAGTCGCCATGAACGCACCGGATACCGAGTGCCCGTTCTGCAATGTGCGGGCGCCCATCCTTGCGGACGAGCTGGCGTTCGTGATCTACGACAAGTATCCCGTCAGCCCTGGGCACGCGCTCATCGTGCCCAGGCGTCACATCGAGAGTTTCTTCGACGCGACGCCGTACGAGTTCATCGCCATGTTCGCGCTGCTCAACGCGATGCGCCGCCGGACCGATGCGAAGCTCGCCCCGGACGGCTACAACATCGGCGTCAACGTAGGCGAAGCGGCGGGGCAGACGGTGCACCACCTGCACATGCACTTGATCCCGCGTTTCCACGGCGACATGCAGAACCCGCGTGGCGGCGTGCGCGGAGTCATCCCGGCCAGGCAGTCCTACTGAGCGGCGACCGGGTCGCAACTCGTGTTCGATTCGAAGGAGGGCGTGGATGCCTTGGGGTGGGTTTGTTGCAGTCGGCGTCGGGGCAGCGGTGGGCGCCTGGATACGCTGGGGCCTCGGCGTCGTGCTCAATCCGGTCTTTCCCACGCTGCCGCTCGGCACGCTCGCCGCCAATCTTTCCGGCGGACTGCTGATGGGTGTCGCAATCGAGCTGCTGGGCCGTCACGCGGTACTGCCCGCCGAGCTGCGGCTCCTCGTGACGACGGGCTTCCTCGGGGGCCTGACGACCTTCTCGACGTTTTCCGCGGAAGTCACGACGCTTCTATTGCGCCGCGAATACCTCTGGGGATCGATCGCGATCGCGACTCACGTGGTCGGATCGCTCGCGATGACCGTCGTCGGCCTCGTGCTCATCCGCGCAGTCTACGCCTGGGGGACAGCATGAACGGCACGCTGCTGCGCTTCTACGTCCACGAGAATCGAACGCACCGCCACATCGCCCTGTTCGAATGGCTGCTGGAACAGGCGAAGAAGCTCGGCATTCACGGCGGCTCGGCATTCCGCGCGATCGCGGGCTTCGGTCGGCACGGCATTCTGCACGAAGAGCACTTCTTCGAGCTCGCGGCCGACATGACCATCGAGGTCGAGTTCGTCGTCAGCGACGAGGAGGCGGAACGGCTCCTCGATTTGCTGCGCCGCGAACGGGTGAGCATTTTCTACGCGCGCGTGCCGGTCGAATTCGGCGCCATCGAGGGAGACCGGTGACCGGCTTCGCCGTCGGGGGCCGTCCTGCATTGCCAACGATTCGCTGCTCATTCATCATGCGCTCGTCCGGGCGGCAACGGCGCCCGGGCAATTGCCGAGCAAACACCAGAGGTCGGAGAGAAACACATGGTGCACGCGATTCGCATTCATCAGCAGGGCGGGCCGGAGGTCATGCAGTGGGAAGAGGTCTCGCCCGGCGATCCGGGGCCCGGTCAGGCGCGGGTGCGACACACGGCGATCGGGCTGAACTATCTCGACACCTACCATCGCAGCGGCCTGTACAAGCTGGCGATGCCGTCCGGGATCGGCAGCGAAGGGGCAGGCGTGGTGGAGGCTGTCGGCCCCGGGGTCACCGACATCAAGGCCGGCGATCGCGTGGCGTATTGCGGCGGCCCGCCGGGCTCCTACGCCGAGGCGCGCGTGATGCCGGCCGATCGCCTGGTGAAGCTGCCCGACGGCGTGTCCGATCGCGCCGCGGCGACGCTGATGCTCAAGGGCCTCACCACCCAGTACCTGTTCCGTCAGACCTATCCGCTGAAGGGGGGCGAGACCATCCTCTTTCACGCCGCCGCGGGAGGCGTCGGGCTGATCGCCTGCCAGTGGGCGCGGGCGCTCGGCGTGACGATGATCGGGACCGTGGGTTCCGACGACAAGGCGCGCGTGGCCCGCGAGCATGGCTGCGCGCATACGATCGTCTACACGCGCGAGGACTACGTCGCGCGCGTCAAGGAGATCACCGGAGGCAAGGGCGTGCCCGTCGTCTACGACGGCGTCGGCAAGGTGATGTACCCGTCGTCGCTCGACTGCCTCCAGCCCCGCGGCATGTACGTGAATTTCGGCAACGCGTCGGGCCCCGTCCCGCCGGTCGACATGCTCCTCCTGTCGGCGAAAGGCTCGCTGTACGTCACGCGGCCGACGCTGGTGACCTACACCGCGTCGCGTCCCGCGATGCTCGCGATGGCGGACGAGCTGTTCGCTCTGGTGAAGGCGGGGAAGATCGTGAGCGAGGCGCGGCAGACCTATGCGCTCAAGGACGCGGCGCAGGCGCACCGCGACCTGGAGGCGCGCAACACGACGGGGTCGACGCTGCTCATCCCCTAGCGCTCAGCCCGGGCTGCGCCGCTCCGGCAAGCGCGCCGCGGCATTGACGAGGCGCCGCGCGACCGGAGCGATCTCCGAGGCGGTGAGCCCGAGCGGGCCGACGCCGTCGGCCACCAGCGCGTCGGCCGCCGCGCCGTGAAGGCAGACCCCGATCTCCAGCGCCTCCTTCACGGCCAGACCCTGCGCCAGCAGCGCGCCGAGGATCCCCGACAGAACGTCGCCCGTCCCGCCGCTCGCGAGCCCGGCGTTGCCGGTCGCGTTGATCGCCCAGCTTCCGTCGGCGAAGGCGAGCACGCTGCCCGTGCCCTTGAGCACGACGGCAGCGCGGAACCGGGCGCCAGCGTCGAGCGCGGCCGCGAGGCGGTCCGCCTGGATGCGCGCCGTCGTCGATGAGAGCAGGCGAGCCGCCTCCGCCGGGTGCGGCGTGATCGCGGTCGGCGCGTTGCGCTGCGCGACGCGGCGCGCGAGCTCCGCGTCGACGGCGAGCAGGTTGAGCGCGTCGGCATCGAGCGCCATCGGCACGGGGAGCTCGATCGCCTTCGCGAGGAGCGCTCGCGCCCGGCTGGTCGTGCCCAGCCCCGGGCCGACGACGAGCGCGTCGGGGCGATCGCCGATCACGGCGTCTGCATCGCGCAGCATGAGCTCCGGATGCATCCAGTCCACGGCCGGCCGATCGGTTGCGGCGAGCCCCACCCAGAGCTTCCCGGCGCCGAGCTGGGCCGCGGCGCGCGCGGCGAGTATCGCGGCGCCGACCATGCCGTCGTTGCCGCCGACGACGGCGAGCGTCCCGAAGCTGCCCTTGTGGACGTTGCGCCGGGTCCGCCGCAGCGCCTCGGGAAGCGACGCCGCGAGCGGCAGCCAGTCGAGCCGCCGACCCGGCATCGTCGCCGCGAGATCGAGACCGAGCGCGTGCACGCTGATCGCGCCGCAATGGTCCGGTCCATCGGCGGTGAGGAGCCCGGGCTTGAGGGCGAGGAACGTGGCGGTGTGGGCAGCGCGGATCGTCGGTGCGCGCGCCAGGCCGGTCTCCGCGTCGAGGCCGCTCGGAACGTCCAGCGCGAGAACCGGGACGCGCGACGCGTTCGCCCGCTCGATCCATTGCGCCGGCACGCCCTCGACCGGTCGTGCGAGGCCGATGCCGAACAGGCCGTCGACGATCAGTCCCCAGGCGTCGGGGCGCCAATCGGAAAGCGTGACGCCTCCGGCTTCGCGCCACGCACGATGCGCGGCCGCCGCGTCTGCGGGAAGGTGAGCTTCGTCGCCGTGGAACGCCACCGTGACGTCGTAGAAGGATTCCTTGAGGCGCCGCGCGACGACGAAGGCATCGCCGCCGTTGTTGCCGGGCCCGGCGAGGACAAGCACGCGCGGCGTCGATGCCGAGAGGAGATCGCGCGCGACCCCTGCGGCGGCTTGTCCCGCGCGCTCCATCAGCGGCTCGCCCGCCGCGGCGCGCTCGGCGGCGCGCAGATCCGCGACGCGCCCGATGGGCTCAAGGCTCATAGGGCGATTATAGGGCACGCGACAGGCGTCCCTCCGGGCTCGCGCCGTGGACATTCGAGGGACCAGTCGTTACACTAGCGCGACACGTCGGGACGGGGGCACGCGAGCGGGTCGCGGCGGGCATCGACAGACTGATCACGGGAGATTCCATGAAAGTGCTTCGCATTATCGTTGGGGCTCTGCTCGCGGTCGCCATCGGCACGACGGCGATCGCGCAGGAGCTGACCGGTACGCTCAAGAAAGCGAAAGATACCGGCTCGTTCACGATCGGCTATCGCGAGTCGTCGATACCATTCTCCTACCTCGACGACAAGCAGCAGCCCATCGGCTACGCGATGGACCTCTGCATGCGCGTGTTCGACGCGGTCAAGGCCGAGCTCAAGACGCCCGGCCTCAAGCTCAACCTGCAGCCGGTCACGTCCTCGAACCGGATCCCGCTGCTGCAGAACGGAACGATCGACCTGGAATGCGGCTCGACCACCAACAGCGTCGATCGCCAGAAGCAGGTCGCCTTCGGTCCGACCTACTTCGTGATCAACGTCACCGCGGCGGTGAAGAAGAAGTCCGGCATCAAGACCCTCGCCGACTTGAGCGGCAAGACGATATCGACCACCGCCGGCACGACGTCAGTGACGCTGCTCCGCCAGTACGACAAGACTAAGAACGCGGACATCAAGTCGATCGACGCCAAGGATCACGCCGAGTCGTTCCTGCTGCTGTCGCAGGACCGCACGTCCGCGTTCATCATGGACGACATCCTGCTCGCGGGCCTGATCGCCAACTCGCCGAACCCCGGCGACTACATGATCCTGTCCGGCGAGTCGCTGCGCACGGAGCCGTACAGCATGATGCTGCGCAAGGACGACCCGCAGTTCAAGGCGCTCGTCGACAAGACGATCGGCGCGGTGATGAAGTCGGGCGAGATCAATCAGATCTACGCCAAGTGGTTCACGAGCCCCATCCCGCCCAAGGGCGTCAACATGAATTTCCCGGAGACGGCGGCGATCAAGGCGGCGTTCGCCAATCCGAACGACAAGGGCGTCGAGTAGCGTCGAGAGCCGCGCTTGCCGCGAGCGCGCGAGGGCCGGAGAGCGAGATGCTTCCGGCCCTTTTCGTCGGTGTCCCGCGCATCGCGATCGCTGCGGCCTGAAAGTCAATGACCACCTACGTCCTGAACTGGGGCGTTTTCTTCCAGGAGCTTCCCGGCGGCGGCGAGCGCTACTGGCAGCTCATCGTCTCCGGCGTGGAGTGGACGCTCGCGGTTTCGGCGTGCTCCTGGGTCGTCGCGCTCGTGCTGGGGTCGATCATCGGCACGGTCCGCACGACCGCCAATCCCTGGCTGGTCCGCCTCGGCAACGCCTGGGTCGAGCTGTTCCGCAACGTCCCGCTGCTGGTCCAGATGTTCCTGTGGTACTTCGTGATCCCGGAGTTCATCCCGCCGCTCAAGGCGTGGATCGTGCGCACCGACCCGGTCAACGCGCAGTTCGCCGCCGCGGTGCTGTGCCTGGGGCTTTTCACCTCGGCGCGAATCGCCGAGCAGGTGCGTGCCGGCATCCAGTCGCTGCCGCGCGGACAGCGCCTCGCGGGCATGGCGCTCGGGCTTACCACCCCCCAGGTCTACCGGTTCGTCCTGCTGCCGATGGGCTTCCGCATCGTCATTCCGCCGCTCACCAGCGAGGCGATGAACCTGATCAAGAACAGCTCGATCGCGCTCACGATCGGGCTGGCCGAGCTCACCTACCGGGCCCGTGAGCTCGGCGAGTACACGTTCAACTTCTTCGAAGCGTTCACCGCCGCGACCGTCATCTACATCGTCATCGCGATGACGGTCAACCGGATCATGGCGGCGATCGAGCGGCGCACCGCCGTCCCCGGCTACATCGCCGGCGCGGCGAAATAGGCGGCGCGATGCAGCTCGATTTCAGCGTCATCGAGCGGTCCCTGCCGTTCCTCTGGTCCGGCTTCAAGTACACGGTGCAGCTCACGGCGATCGCGGCCCTGGGCGGGATCTTTTTCGGCACGCTGCTCGCGATGGCGCGGCTCGCCAAGACCCGGTGGCTCGCGTTGCCCGCGGCCGCCTACGTGAACCTGATGCGCTCCATCCCGCTGGTGCTGGTGATCTTCTGGTTCTTCTTCCTGATGCCGATCGTGTTCCAGACGCTGACCGGCGCGGAGCGGCCGATCCAGATCGGCGCCGAACGCACCGCGATCATCACCTTCATCATGTTCGAGGCCGCGTACTTCTGCGAGATCATGCGCGCGGGCATCCAGTCGATCGCGAAGGGGCAGGTCAACTCCGCATACGCCCTCGGCCTCACCTACGGGCAGGCGATGCGGCTGGTCATCCTGCCGCAGGCGTTCCGCAACATGGTTCCCGTCCTGCTCACGCAGACCATCATCCTTTTCCAGGACACGTCGCTCGTCTACGTGATCTCGGCAACCGATTTCGTCGGCGCGGCGTCCAAGATCGCGCAGCGCGACGGCCGGCTCGTCGAGATGTACCTTTTCGTCGCGCTGGTCTACTTCGTGATCTGCTACAGCCTGTCGTTCATGGTGAAGCGGCTGCAGAAGCGGATCGCCGTGATCCGCTAGCACGCCGGGCCAAGGAGCCGCCATGATCTCGATGGAGAACGTTTCCAAGTGGTACGGTCAGTTCCAGGTGCTGACCGACTGCACGACTCGGGTCGAGAAAGGCGAGGTCATCGTCGTCTGCGGGCCTTCCGGCTCGGGCAAGTCGACGCTCATCAAGTGCGTCAACGCGCTGGAGCCTTTCCAGAAGGGGAAGATCACCGTCGACGGCACCTCGGTGGGCGATCCGAAGACCAACCTCCCGAAGCTCCGCGCGCGAGTGGGGATGGTGTTCCAGCATTTCGAGCTCTTCCCGCACCTGTCGATCAAGCAGAATCTGACGCTCGCGCAGGTGAAGGTTCTGGGCCGGGGAAGGCAGGAGGCGCTCGATCGTGGGCTCAAGCTCCTCGACCGCGTCGGGCTGAGCGCCCAGAAGGACAAGTTCCCTGGGCAGCTCTCCGGCGGCCAGCAGCAGCGGGTGGCCATCGCCCGCGCTTTGTCGATGGATCCGATCTGCATGCTGTTCGACGAACCCACCTCGGCGCTCGATCCGGAGATGATCAACGAGGTGCTCGACGTCATGGTGCAGCTCGCGAAGGAGGGCATGACGATGATGGTCGTCACGCACGAAATGGGCTTCGCGCGCAAGGTCGCCGATCGCGTGATCTTCATGGACCAGGGCAGGATCGTCGAGGACGCCAAGAAGGACGACTTCTTCGGCAAGCCGCGCTCCGATCGCGCGCAGCTGTTCCTCTCCAAGATCCTCCAGCACTAGATGATCACCGTCGTCGGCGCGCTGCTCCTCGCCATGGGCCTAGCGTCGGGCGTGTTGCTGGTGCTGGCGCCCTTCGGCGTCGGGCCGCCCTCGCCCGGCGTCACGACGTGGCTTCTCTTCCCCGGATTCACGATCGTCGGCTACATCCTTCTTGCCGCGTCGGCGCGCATGCCGATCATCGCGCTCGCCTCGCGTCTGGGCGGGGCATTGCTGCTTCTGCTCGCCTTCGGGGCCGCCGCGGCGCTGTTCGCGATCGGCAATGCGCTGTATCGGGCGACGGGCGACTCGATGTCGCTGTGGTACGTGATGGGCTTCGGCTTCATTCTCGGTGTCGCGGGATTCGCGATCGGGCGCGCGATCGGCGCTCCCCGGTCGACCTGACGCGCCGACCCTCGTCGGCCCCCCGGCCCAGGCGCGAGGAACGGCATGCTTCTCAACACCATGCCGCTGTGGCTGTCGGCGCTCATTGTCGTCGGCCTCCCGACCCTGGTGGCGATGGCCGGGCCGAGCCTCGTCCGGCGCCGGGTGCGGCTCGACACGCTCAGCATCAACAACGAGGTGGCCGGATTCAAGTTCGCGACCGTCGGCGTTCTCTATGCCGTGCTGCTGGCTTTCGCGGTCATCCTCGTGTGGGAGCACTTCAGCGATGCCGAGGCGAACGTCGCCCGTGAAGCGGGCGCGTCGGCGACGATCTACCGCCTGAGCGACGGCTTGGACGGCGAAGCTCGAGGCACGGTGCGGAAGAACCTCACGGCCTATATGGAGGCCGCGATCGCGGAGGAATGGCCGGCGATGGAGAAGGGAGGCGAGAGCGCGGCGGTGACGCGCGCGCTCGACAACCTCTATGCGGCGTCGCTGAGCTACCGGCCGGGCGACCAGCGCGGCTTCGCGATCCTGTCGGCGATTCTCCATCAGCTCGACGAGGTGACGGAAGCGCGACGCGCGCGGCTTCTCAAGGCGACCGGCATCGTGCCGACCATCGTCTGGGTCGTGCTGTGCACGGGTGCGCTCATCACCGTCGGCTTCACCTTCTTCTTCGGGACCAGGAACCTGCGCGCGCAGTCGCTCATGACCGGTGGACTGGCGTTGCTCGTCTCCTCGGCGCTCCTCGTCGTCGTGGCAATCGACCATCCGTTCTCGGGGTCGGTCAAGGTTGGACCGGAACCCCTCGTCGAGGTCCTGCACGACTTCGCCGGCGCCCGGGCGAGCACGCGATAGGACGGTTCGCCGGCTCCGCGGCGCGCGGGCCCGCGCCGCGGGAAGATCGTCAATCGGAGTAAAATCCCGCTTTACGTCCTCCGCCTCCTCGATGGCCGAGCTCCTTTCGCTCCGCGGGCGCAACGCCCTGTCGCCGTTTCGGGTTACCAAGCTCCTATCGAACCTCGCCGGAACCCGCGTCGCGAGCATCACCGCAGACTATTGGCACTTCGTCCGGCTGTCTCGCGAACTGACCGCCGGCGAGCGCTCGACGCTCGAGCGCATCCTCAGCTACGGCGCGCGCGCCGCGCCCCACGCCGAGGGCGGCGACCTGCTGCTCGTGATCCCGCGGCCGGGAACGATCTCGCCGTGGTCGTCGAAGGCTACCGACATCGCGCACAACTGCGGGCTCGAGGCGGTGCAGCGCATCGAGCGCGGCGTGGCCTACCGCGTCGCGACCCGCGACGGCGAGCCGCTCGGCCCCGCCGACCGCGAAGCGCTCGTGCCGCACGTCCACGATCGCATGACCGAAGCGGTGTTCCCGACGCTCGACGCTGCCGCCCGGCTGTTCAGGCACTTCGCCCCGCGGCCGCTGCAGACCGTCGACGTCGGCGCCGCGGGCGCGGCCGCCATCGAGGCAGCGAACGCGTCGATGGGGCTCGCGCTGTCCGCGGATGAGATCGCGTACCTGGCCGCGCATTTCCGACGCATCGGCCGCAACCCCACCGACGTCGAGCTGATGATGTTCGCGCAGGCGAATTCCGAGCACTGCCGGCACAAGATCTTCAACGCCGAGTGGGTGGTCGACGGCGTGAAGCAGCCGCAATCGCTGTTCGGCATGATCCGGCATACCCACGCCGCGAGCCCGCAGGGCACGGTCGTGGCTTACGCCGACAATGCGGCGGTGATGGAAGGCGCGATCGCACGGCGCTTCTATCCGGAGCGCGACGGCCGTTACGTCGCGCACGCCGAGGAGACGCACGTGCTGATGAAGGTGGAGACGCACAACCATCCCACGGCGATCGCGCCCTTTCCGGGCGCCGGGACGGGCTCCGGCGGCGAGATCCGCGACGAGGGCGCGACCGGGATCGGCGCGCGGCCCAAGGCGGGGCTCACCGGCTTCACGGTGTCGCATCTGAAGATCCCCGGGCTCGAGCACCCCTGGGAGGTCGATCACGGCAAGCCCGATCGCATCGCCTCGGCGCTGCAGATCATGCTCGACGGCCCGATCGGCGGCGCGGCGTTCAACAACGAGTTCGGGCGGCCGAACCTCGGCGGCTACTTCCGCACGTTCGAGCAGAGGTTCTGCGGCGAGGTGCGCGGTTATCACAAGCCGATCATGATCGCCGGCGGCCTGGGCAACATCGCGGCGCGCGATGCGTCGAAGCACGCGCTGCCGGAGGGCGCTCTGATCGTGCAGCTCGGCGGCCCGGGGATGCTCATCGGCATGGGCGGCGGCGCGGCGTCGTCCATGGCGACGGGCACGAACAGCGCCGATCTCGACTTCGATTCCGTGCAGCGCGCGAACGCCGAGATCCAGCGCCGCGCGCAGGAGGTGATCGATCGCTGCTGGCAGCTCGGCGAGGGCAATCCCATCCTCTCCATTCACGACGTCGGAGCTGGAGGGCTGTCGAATGCGCTGCCGGAGCTCGCGCACAACGGCGGCAAGGGAGCGAAGCTCGACCTGCGCGCGATTCCCTCGCAGGAGCCGGGCATGTCCCCGAGGGAGATCTGGTGCAACGAGGCGCAGGAGCGCTACGTGCTCGCGATCCGGCCCGAGGCGCTGGTGTCGTTCCGCGCGCTGTGCGAGCGCGAGCGCTGCCCGTTCGCCGTTCTGGGCCGCGCCACCGAGGAGCCGCGGCTGGTCGTGACGGACTCACTGCAGGGCGACGTCCCGGTGGACATGCAGCTCTCCGTCCTCCTCGGGAAGCCGCCGAAGATGCTGCGCGACGTCGTTCGCGTCGAGCGCCGCGGCGAGCCTCTCGCGCATGCCGGTTTCGATCTGCGCGATGCCGCGTACCGCGTGCTGCAGCTTCCAGCGGTCGCCGACAAGAGCTTTCTCGTGACCATCGGCGACCGCACCGTCGGCGGTCTCTGCGCTCGCGATCCCATGGTCGGACCGTGGCAGGTGCCGGTGGCCGACGTCGCGGTCACGCTGATGGATTTCGACGGCTACGCGGGCGAGGCGATGGCGATGGGCGAGCGCACGCCGCTCGCGCTGCTCGACGCGCCCGCGGCCGCGCGCATCGCGGTGGCCGAAGCGCTCACGAATCTCGCCGCGGCGGGCATCCGCAGCATCTCGGAGGTGAAACTCTCCGCGAACTGGATGGCGGCCGCGGGTCATCCCGGCGAGGACGCCGCGCTCTACGATGCCGTGCGGGCGGTGGCGCTCGAGCTCTGTCCCGCGCTCGGGGTGAGCATTCCGGTGGGGAAGGATTCGCTGTCGATGCGCACGACCTGGCGCGAGAACGGCGAGGAGCGGGCGGTGACGGCACCGGTCTCGCTCATCGTCACGGCGTTCGCGCGGGTGCCCGATGCCCGGCGCGTGCTGACGCCCCAGCTCGCGCTCGACCGCGGCGATACGCTGCTCCTGCTGGTCGACCTGGGCAACGGCCGGGACCGGCTCGGCGGTTCGGCGCTGGCGCAGGTCTACGATCGACTGGGCGACACCCCGCCCGACCTCGACGACGCGGAATCGCTCAAGTCGTTCTTCGCCACCGTGCAGTCGCTGCACGGCCAGGGGCGGCTCCTCGCGTACCACGACCGGTCGGACGGCGGGCTGTTCGCGGCGCTGGCAGAGATGGCCTTCGCCAGCCGCTGCGGACTGTCGATCGCGCTGGACGAGCTGCCCGACGACCCGATCGCGGCGCTCTTCAACGAGGAGCTGGGCGCGGTGCTGCAGGTGGCGAGCGACGACCGCCACGACGTCGTCGCCGCGTTCGAGGCGGGCGGGCTGCGCTGCGTGGCGATCGGCGAGCCGGTGCGCGGCGAGCGGGTGCGCATCGCGCGCGAGACCGTCACGCTCTTCGACGAGTCGCGCATCGAGCTTCATCGCGCCTGGTCGAGCACGACGCACGCGATGCAGCGCCTGCGCGACCATCCGGAAGCCGCCGACCAGGAATACGAGCGGCTGCTCGACGCCTCGGATCCGGGTCTCGCTCCCCGGCTCGGCTTCGATCCCGCCGAGGACATCGCCGCGCCGTTCGTCGTGCGGGGCGCGCGGCCGCGCGTCGCGATCCTGCGCGAGCAGGGCGTCAACGGTCACGTCGAGATGGCGGCGGCCTTCGACCGGGCGGGCTTCGCCGCCTTCGACGTCCACATGACCGACATCATCGCCGGGCGGATCGCGCTCGAGGGCTTCCGCGGCGTGGTCGCCGGCGGCGGCTTCTCGTACGGAGACGTGCTCGGAGCGGGCGAGGGCTGGGCGAAATCGATCCTGTTCAATGCCCGGGCCAGGGAGGCGTTCGCGGCTTTCTTCGCGCGCGCCGACTGCTTCGCGCTCGGCGTGTGCAACGGCTGCCAGATGATGGGCAACCTGGTCGAGCTCATTCCCGGCGCCGAACACTGGCCGCACTTCGTTCGCAACCGGAGCGAGCAGTTCGAGGGACGACTCGTGCTGACCGAGGTGCGGCGCTCGCCATCGCTTTTCTTCGCGGGGATGGAGGGAAGCCGCATGCCCGTCCCGGTGGCGCATGGCGAGGGTCTCGCCGAGTTCCGCGATCCGGCGCAGCTTGCGGCCGCCCAGCGGCTGGTCGCGCTCGCCTTCGTCGATCACCGCGGGGAGGCGACCGAGCGCTACCCCTGCAATCCGAACGGATCCCCGCAGGGGATCGCGGGGCTCACCACGGCCGACGGCAGGTTCACGATCCTCATGCCGCATCCGGAGCGCACGTTCCGCACCGTGCAAATGTCCTGGCATCCCCGCGAATGGGACGAGGAGTCGCCGTGGATGCGCATGTTCCGCAACGCGCGGAAATGGGTCGGTTGAGGGGGACATTCGCGATGGCCAAGCCCAAGCTCCGCGTCTGGTCGATCAACGGCGTGACCCCCGTCGTCGATCCGACGGCTTTCGTGCACCCGTCGGCGGTGCTGATCGGTGACGTGCTCGTCGGCCCGGGCTGCTACGTCGGTCCGACTGCCAGCCTTCGCGGCGACTTCGGGCGCCTCGAGCTGCGCGCCGGCGCCAACGTCCAGGACGGATGCGTTCTGCACGGCTTCCCGGGCACCGACACGATCGTCGAAGAGGACGGCCATATCGGCCACGGCGCGATCCTGCACGGCTGCGTGGTCGGCAGGAACGCGCTCGTCGGCATGAACGCGGTCGTGAACGACAACGCGGCGGTCGGAGAATCGGCGATCGTCGCGGCGATGGCCTTCGTCAAGGCGGGGATGGTGGTGCCGCCGCGCACGCTCGTCGCGGGCGTGCCGGCGAAGATCCTGCGCGAGCTCACCGAGCAGGAGCTCGCCTGGAAGATCGAGGGCACGCAGAGCTACCAGGAGCTCACGCGGCGGAGCCTCGCGACGATGATCGAGACCGATGCGCTGCCGGCCGTCGAGCGCGACCGGCGCCGCATCGAATTGCCGGAGCTGCTGCCGCTGTCGACGACCAAGTCGAAAGGACGCTGACGCGGCCCGCTGCGGAGACGGGCACGCGCCCCGGCCGCCTAGCGCGGCGGCAGGGCTTCGACCGCTCGCTTGAGCCTGCGCAGGGCTTCCGCGGAATCGCTCTCCATCACCGCCCGCAGCTTCAGCGCGTTCGCGAGCACGAACACGAGGTTCGTGCCGCGATAGACGATCTCGCGCTCGAAGCGCGTGCCGCCCGCGATGGGCGTCAGCGTGTAGACGATGCGGGCGCCGCCGCCGTCCTCGCTCTCGCCGGCGAAATCCCATCGCCGCGGCGCATCGACCGCGATGCTGGTCCAGGTGGCGCGCCCCTTGCGGCCGGCGATCTCGAAGTCCTCGACGGTCTTCTCTCCGGGCCGGGGCGTGCCGTCGACAACGCCGGAAACCGCCCGCGATTGCGGGTGCCAGCGCGGCCAGTTCACCGGCGCCGTCACGTAGCCGAAGACGCGCTCGGGCGGTGCCGCGATGTCGATGAGGTTGTCGATGCGCGTCTCGAGCAGCGCGCTCGGCCAGGGAAGAGGCGCGAAGAGGAGAGCCGCGAGGACAGCGACGGCGACGATGAGGCCGATGGCAACGCGCATGGTGAACACTCCGCTCGCGTGGATCACCGCCATGATACGGCGGCGCGGGCGCCCCGGATGCGTCGACGCGGCTAGAAGCCGCCCGCCTGGCCGTCGCGGCGAGGATCGGACGCCGCAACGTAGCCGCCGCTCACGCGCACGATGATCTGGCCGGCGCCGAAATCCATGTACGAATCGGGAATCGAGGCGAACCGGTGCCCCAGGGCCGCGAGCCCGTCCTGGACCGACGGCGCGATCCCCGTCTCGAGGTCGAGCGACAGCCCGCCGTTGACCTTCCATCGCGGCGCGTCGAGCACGGCCTGCGGCTGCTGGCGATAGTCCAGCAGGCGCACCAACGTCTGCACGTGGGCCTGCGGCTGGATCGGGCCCCCCATCACGCCGATGGTCGCGTAGGGCTTGCCCGCGCGCGTGACGAACCCCGGAATGATGGTGTGGAACGGCCGCTTGCGCGGCCCGACGCGGTTGGGATGACCGCGCTGCAGCGAGAACCCGGTGCCGCGGTTCTGCAGGCTGATGCCGGTGCCGGGCACGACGATGCCGGAGCCGAAGCCCATGTAGTTCGACTGGATCAGCGACACCATCATCCCGCTCGCGTCGGCCGCGGTGAGATAGACGGTGCCGGCGCGCGGCGGCGTGCCGTGCTTGAAGTCCTGCGCGCGCCCGCGGTCGATCAGCCGCGCTCGGCTGCGCAGGTACGACCGGTCGATCAGCTCCTCCGGCGCGACCTTCATCGCGCGCGGATCGGCGACGAAGCGGTAGACGTCCGCGAACGCGAGCTTCATCGCCTCGATCTCCAGGTGCTGGACCGCGCTCGAATCGACCAACCCGGACCCGAAATCGAAGTGCTCGAGGATCCCGAGCGCCATCAGCGCGGCGATGCCCTGGCCGTTGGGTGGGATCTCGTGGATCGTGTAGTCGCGGTAGCGAAGCGCCATCGGCTCGACCCAATCGCAGCGGTGCGCGGCGAAATCGCCGAGCGTGTGCGCGCCGCCGTGCTTCCGGGCGTGGGCGACCATCGCTTCGGCGAGTGCGCCGCGATAGAAGGCTTCGCCGGAGCTCGAGGCGATCTTCTCGAGCGAGACCGCCATCCCAGCGGAGGAGAAGATCTCGCCCGCCCTGAGCGCCCGGCCGCGCGGCAGGAAGTGCTCGGCGAAACCGGGTACCTCGCCCAGGATCGGCACCGCCTTGGCCCACTTGTCGGCGACGATGGGGCTCACGGCGTAGCCGTCGCGAGCGTAGCGGATCGCCGGCTCGAAGAGGTCGGCGAAGGGAAGCTTGCCGTAGCGTCGCGAGAGCTCGACCCAGCCCGAGACGGCACCGGGGATCGTAACGGTATCCCACCCGGCGCGCGGCATTTGCTCGTACTTCGCGAAGCGCTTCGGCGTCCACCCGGCGGGAGACCGACCCGAAGCGTTGAGTCCGGAAAGCTTTCGGCCGTCCCAGACGATAGCGAACAGATCGCTGCCGAGGCCGTTGCTGCACGGCTCGACGACGGTGAGAGCGATGGCGGTGGCGAGCGCGGCGTCGACGGCGCTGCCGCCCGCGCGGAGCACAGCGATCCCCGCCTGCGTCGCGAGCGGCTGCGAAGTCGAGACGACGTTGCGGGCGAACACCGGCGAACGCCGCGAGGGGTACGCCACGCTCCAGTCGAATCCCGCCCGCCTGCCCACGTTCAGGTCTCGCTTTCCTCGAACACCTCCTCGCGCTTCTTACGCAAATTCGGCAAAACAATCAAGAACAGCAGACACGCGGCCGCCAGCAGCATGGCGAGCGAGATCGGCCGGGTGAGGAACACCGTGGGATCGCCCCGCGAGAGCAGCAGGGCCCGCCGCAGGTTCTCCTCCATCATCGGGCCCAGCACGAAGCCCAGGAGCAGCGGCGCGGGCTCGCACTCGAGCTTCGCGAACACGATGCCGAGCAGCCCGAAGACGGCGGTCTGGCTCACGTCGAAGTGCGCGTTGTTGATCGTGAACACGCCGATGCTGCAGAAGAGCAGGATGGCCGGATAGAGAAGGCGATAGGGCACCTGCAGCAGCTTGATCCACATCCCGATCATCGGCAGGTTCAACACGACGAGCATCAGGTTTCCGATCCACATCGACGCGACCAGGCCCCAGAAAAGCTGGGGGTTCGAGGACATCACCTGCGGCCCCGGCTGGATGTTGTGGATGGTCATCGCCCCGACCATGAGCGCCATCACGGCGTTCTCGGGGATCCCGAGCGTGAGCAGCGGGATGAACGAGGTCTGCGCGCCGGCGTTGTTGGCCGATTCGGGGCCCGCGACGCCCTCGATTGCGCCCTTGCCGAAGCGGCTCGGGTCCTTGGCGACCTTCTTCTCCACCGCGTAGGAGGCGAACGAGGCAAGCATGGCCCCGCCGCCCGGCAGAAGTCCCAGCACCGAGCCCAGCGCGGTGCCGCGCGCCACCGCGGGTGCGGCCTGCCTGAACTGCTTCTTCGTGAGCCAGAGGCCCTTGACCCTGGCGGTGACCACCTCGCGCTTCCCGGCGAGCTCGAGGTTGCCGATGATCTCGGCGAAGCCGAAGAGTCCCATCGCCACGCTCACCACGCCGAGGCCGTCGGTGAGCTCCGGCACGCCGAACGCGAAGCGCGCCATGCCCGAGTTCACATCGGTGCCGACGATCCCGAGCAGGAGCCCGAGCACGATCATCCCGATCGCTTTCAGCAGCGAACCGTGCGCGAGCACGACGGCGCCGATCAGCCCGAGGACCATCAACGAGCAATACTCGGCGGGACCGAATTTCAGCGCCAGCTCCGAGAGCGGCGGAGAGAACGCCGCGACGAACACGGTCGAGACGCAGCCCGCGAAGAACGAGCCGAGCGCCGCGATCGCCAGCGCCGCGCCGGCCTGGCCCTTGAGGGCCATCTTGTGGCCATCGAGGCAGGTGACCGCCGACGACGTCTCGCCGGGCATGTTGATCAGGATCGAGGTCGTCGAGCCGCCGTACTGCGCGCCGTAGTAGATCCCCGCGAGCATGATCAGCGCGGAAACCGGCTGCAGGCCGTAGGTCGTCGGCAGCAGCATGGCGATGGTCGCAACTGGCCCGATGCCGGGCAGCACGCCGATCAGCGTCCCGACCAGGACGCCGACGAGCGCGTAGAGCACGTTGATCGGCGTAAGCGCGACGCCGAAGCCGGTGGCGAGGTGACCGAAGATGTCGAACGACATCGGCGCTTCAGCCGCTTCCCGGCCAGATGGGGATCACGAGCTTCAGGCCGAAGACGAAGACGCCGACCGCGAGCGCGGCCAGCAGCACGCCGCTCACCAGCGCTTCCTTCGGCCGGAACTCGCGGCTCGCCGCGCTGGCGGCGAAGATCAGCCCCACGGTGGAGAGCGCGAGGCCGAGGCGGGTGAGCAGCAGCCCGAAGACGACCACGCTCAGGAGCACGACCAGCACCGGGCGCCACTTCCACCCCGGGAGCGCAGCTCCGGGCAGACGCAGCGCGCGCAGCGACAGCCCGCCGCCGAGCACGATCAGGAGGATGCCGAGAATCCGCGGGAAGTAACCCGGGCCCATGCGCGCCGCCGTTCCCAGCGGATACTCGCTGCCCAGCGCGATGGCCGCGATCCCGAAGGCGACGAAAATCAAGCCCGCGCAAAAATCCTTCGGAGCGCGAATGAACGGCACCGGATGGTCTCTCCCTGTCGCGCCCGCTTGTCGTTGTCAGTCGATTGTAAGGATAGCATCGAAAGTCGAGCCCTCACCCACCCGACGATCGATGCAGGAGGATGGCCCGCCCTGGCCCACGCCCAAGCGAAGGGCAACAAAAAGGGCAGGCGCGGCGGCCTGCCCTCGTCGGCGCTGCGGGGGGACGGGTCAGAGCCCGTTCTTGGCACGCAGATCCTTCAGGTACTTCTCGACGACCTGGCCTTGGGCCCGCTGGGCGAGCTGCGGCTTGACTTCGTCGAAGCTCGGCACCTTGGCATCGCGGATGTCGTCGACTTCGATGACGTGCCAGCCGAACTGCGTCTGCACCGGCGTCGTCGTGAACTTGCCCTTCGGTGTCGCGACCATCGCGTCGGCGAACGGCTTCACGAAGTTCGCCGGGACGTTCCAGTCGAGGTCGCCGCCGTTCGCCTTGGAGCCGGTGTCCTTGGAGCGTTCGGTCGCGAGCTTGTCGAACTTCTCGCCCTTCTGGAGCTGGGCGATGATGTCCTTGGCCTCGTCCTCCTTCTCGACCAGGATGTGGCGCACCTTGTACTCCTTGTCGCCCATCTGCCCCTTGATCTGATCGTATTCCTGGTGCAGCACGTCGTCGGGTACCGGGTGCGCCTTGAGATAGTCGGCCATGTATGCCCGCACGAGCACCGTCTGCGACGTGAGGTCCATTTCGGCCTTCATGCCGGGCGCCTTGTCCAGGCCCTGCTTCTTCGCCTCACGCACCAGGAGCTCGCGGGTGTTGAGCTCGTCGCGGATCGCCTGGCGCAGCTCCGGCGTGTCGGGCTGTCCCTGAGCCATGCGTTGCTTCAGCATGAAGTCGAAATAGGCCTGCGGGAAGAGGTCCTTGCCCTTGGCGGCGGTGGCCGCAGCGGCCCTCTTCGCCGGCTCCTGCGCGAGCGCGAGCGGCGAGGCGAGGAACAGGGCGGTGGCGATGAACGCCGGGAACATTCGGAGAAGCGGGTACATGGAGATCCTTTGCTGGGTTCGGATAGTCAGGAAAACTCTTCCGGCGCGAGCGCCCGAATCGAAAGCGCGTGGATGGGGAAAGGGACGAGGTCGGCAACCCGGGACATCACCTGCTGATGCCGCCTGAGCCGGGGCAGACCGCTGAACGCCTGTGACACGATGGTGAGCGAAAAGTGCCCGCCACCGGCCGCCGCACCGGCATGCCCCGCGTGCTCGGCGCTGTCGTCGTGCAGGTCGAACGCCACCGGCTCGAGGTCGGCGAGTCGGGCGCGCAAGGTCGTGGGCACGTCGATCACGAGCGCTCCGGCAGGTAGCGCGCGACGGAGGCCACGGTGCCGATCGCGAGCAGGAAGAACAGGATCATCGCCCCCCAGACCTTGAAGTTGACCCACACGTCGGTCGGATAGTGGAACGCGACCCACAGGTTGACGCAGCCCATCGCGGCGAGGAACCCGATCCAGACCCAGGTGACGCGCGCCCAGACAGGTTCGGGCAGCGCGAGGTCCTTCGGCAGCAGGGTCGCGAGGAAGTTGCGCCGGAAGACGAGCCGGCCGATCGCGAGCGTCGCGCCGAAGGCCCAGTACAGCACGGTGGGCTTCCACTTGATGAAGGTCTCGTCGTGGAGGAGCAGCGTCGCTCCGCCGAACACCGCGATGATCGCCAGGTTCGCCCACTGCACGACCTCGACCTTGCCGTGCCGCCAGCGGAAATACACGATCTGCACGACCGAGGCGACGATCGCGACCGCGGTCGCGACGTAGATGTCCCACAGCTTGAAGGCCGCGAAGAAAAGGAGCAGCGGAAAGTAATCGGCGAGAAACTGCATCAGCGGGGAGCAATCGGCATAACCGGCCATTATACCGTAAGCCCACGGCCCCACCTAGGCGCTGCGCTCCGCCGGACATCCGGACGCAGACCCCGCGGTCCCGCCGCGAAGCTCAAGGGAGGCCGGCCAGGCGCCGGTAGCGCAGCCAGTCGAATGCCGGCCCCGGGTCGGTCTTGCGGCCGGGCGCGATGTCGCTGTGCCCGGCGGCCTCCGTGATTCCGTAGCGGCGGGCGAGCGCGCGCGTGAGCCTGGCGAGCGTCGCGTACTGCGCCGCCTCGTAGGGCAGCTCGTCGGTGCCCTCCAGCTCGACGCCGATCGAGAAGTCGTTGCAGCGCTCGACGCCGCGCCAAGACGAGGTTCCGGCGTGCCAGGCCCGCCTGCCGCAGGGAACGAACTGGACGAGCGATCCGTCGCGCCGGATCAGGAAGTGCGAGGAGAGCCGGAGCGCGGCGATCTGCCGGTAGTACGGATGCGCGTCGGGGTCGAGGCGGTTGGTGAACAGATCGACGATGCCCGGCCCGCCGAACTGCGCGGGCGGCAAGGAGATGCCGTGCACCACCAGCAGGCTGATCGCGGCGTCCGGGGGCCGATCGTCGCAGTTGGGGGAGGGTACCTGCGCCGCCGCGCGAACGATGCCCTCGCGGTCGACGTGAATCCTGCGCGGGCTCACCGGCTACTTGATGCCCAGGCGCTCCATCCGGTATCTCATGGCCCGGAACGTGATGCCGAGGAGCTTCGCCGCCGCGGTCCGGTTGTAGCGAGTTTTCTCGAGCGCCTCGTTGATCGCCGTGCGCTCGACGCGATCGAGGTAGTCCTGCAGCGGCCACTTGTCGCCCGTCGGCAGGGCGGCGTCGACTTCCTCCGGCGGCGGGGTGAGATGCAGGTCGTCGGCGGTGATCCGCTGCGAATCGGTGGCGAGCGAGAGCCCGCGCTCGAGGATGTTCTCGAGCTCGCGCACGTTGCCCGGAAAGGGGTACGACTCCAGCGCCTTCACCGCGGCATCGTCGAGCCGGGCCGGCGCGGCGCGCGAGAGCTTGCGCAGGATCGCGTCGGCGATGGTCGGAATGTCCTCGCGCATCTCGCGCAAGGACGGCATCGCGAGCTCGATCACGTGGAGCCGGTAGAACAGGTCCTGGCGGAATTCTCCGGCGTCGACCAGCGCCGGCAGCTTCTTGTGCGTGGCGCTGATGATGCGCACGTCGACCGGCTCCTCCTGCGTCGAGCCGACCTTGCGCACCATCTTCTCCTGGATCGCGCGCAAGAGCTTCACCTGCATCGGAAGCGGCAGGTCGGCCACCTCGTCCAGGAACAGCGTGCCGCCGTTGGCCGCCTGGAAGAAGCCTTCGCGATCGGCCTCGGCGCCCGTGAACGCGCCCTTCTTGTAGCCGAAGAACTCGCTCTCCATCAGATTCTCGGGAATCGCTCCGCAATTGACCGGCACGAACGGCTGCTCCGCCCTCGGCCCGCCCAGGTGGATCATGCGCGCGGCGAGCTCCTTGCCACTTCCTGACTCGCCCGTGATGAAGACCGGCGCCTGGCTCTTCGCGAGCCGCTCGATCATCTGTCGGACCTGGTTGATCGCCTGCGACTCGCCGAGCAGCTGGTAGGAGGACGGCGGCGACGGCTTCTCCGGCACCTTGAGCGCCTGCTTGACCAGCGCACGGAGCTGCTCGAGCGCGACGGGCTTGGCGAGATAGTCGAAGGCGCCCGCCTTGAGCGCCGCGACCGCGTTCTCCGCGCTGCCGTGGGCGGTGATCACGGCCACGGGCACGTCGAGGCCTTTCTCGGTGATGTGCTCGACGACGCGCAGCCCCTCGCCGTCGGGCAGCCGCATGTCCGTGAGGCACAGGTCGAAGGGCTGGCTGTCGAGCGTGCGGATCGCTTCCGCGACCGACTGGGCGCGCGTCGTATCGAGGCCCATGCGCGAGAGCGTGAGCTCGAGCAGCTCGAGCAGATCCGGCTCGTCGTCGATGACGAGCACCTTGGGTTGCCCCCGGTCGCGCGGTTTCCGACTCATGTTCGCCTCCCCTCCTGTTCAGGCGACCTGCTTTTCGACGGGACTCAGCGCGCGCTTCATCGTGAGACGAAAGTGCGCGCCCGGGCCCCGTGGCAGCAGCTCCAGCGCCGCACCGTTGGCGTCGGCCAACTCGCGCGCGATATACAAGCCGAGGCCGGTGCCGCCCGGCCGCGTGGTGAAGAAAGGCTCGAAGATCTGCCCGCGCAGCTCCACCGGGATGCCGGGCCCGTCATCGCTCAGCTCGCATATTATGGCATCCCCCATGTAGCCGGGGCGGCCGAGGATCTGGATGCTGCCCTGCTTCTTCTGGCAGTGCTGCCAGGCGTTGCGGACCAGGTTCCAGACGATCTGGTTCAGGTGCCCGCGGTCGAAGATCACCAGGAGGTCGTGAGGGACCTGCAGGAGCGCGCCGCCGGCCGGGATGCCCTCGGCCTGCACGATCTCCTCGACCAGCGCGTTCAGGAACTCGAACAGCGGGATCACTTCCGGCTGCTGGCGGTCGCGGCGGTTGAGCTGCAGCACCTCGCCGACGATGCGGTCGATCCGCTTGGCGTTGTTGCGGATCATGGAGAGCAGCCGCTGGCCCTCGGGCGCGACCGAGCCGTCCTCCTCGAGGAGCTGCGCCGCCTGGTTGATCGCGGAGAGCGGATTGCGGACCTCGTGCGCGATGCTGGCGGTCAGCCGGCCCATCGCCGCGAGCTTCATCTGCTGCGCCTCGCTCTGCGCGCGCCCCAGGTCCTCGAGGTAGATGAGCGTGCCGCCGTTCAGGCCCGCGCCGATGCGCACCAGCCTCACCCGCAGCAGCCGCTGGGTGGCCTCCACCTTGAACGGCGGCAGCGCCTCGGAGAAGTCTTCCTGCCAGCGCCGCCAGTAGTCGTGCAGCGTCGAGCTGAATTCCGACAGTCGCATGCCGCCGCGCATGCGCCCGAAGCCGCCGAGCAGCCGCGTCACCTGCGCGTTGTGGCCGCGGACGACGCCGTTGAGGTCGACCACCAGCACGCCGTCCTGCATGTCCTGGATGATGAGGCGGTTGACCTGCTCGAGGTTGGCGACGTCGATGCCGCGCTGAAGCGCCAGGTCTTCGCTCGCCTTGGTGTAGCGGCCGAGCGCCAGCGCGATCCCGACCGTGGCGAAGTAGCCGAGGCAGACCAGCCCCGTCTGGAAGAGCTGGGTGGCGGGAATCGCGCCCTGAAGGTAGCGCCAGCTGTCGAGACCGAGCAGGGCGACGCTGGTGAGCGCGGCGTGGAAGAACGCGACCTGCGTGCGCATCAGCCAGCCGCTCGCGGCGAGCTGCGGGAAGAGCAGGATCGACAGCTGGCCGGCGGCGGTGCCGCCCGAGTAGATCAGCAGCGACAGGAAGCAGACGTCCCCGCACAGGAGCGACAGGAGCAGCACCGGCAGCGGCAGGATCTGGGTCTCGCGCTGCACCCACAGGAACGCGGCGAGACCGTAGAGGAAGTACAGCCCCGCCGCAGTGATGAAGGCGTTGGGCACGACGACCGCCATGGTGCGCAGGTCGAAGAACAGCGCCACGCCTAGGAGCAGCGCGCCGCACACCGCGCGGTACAGGCTGACGATCCAGAGGATGCGCCGCGTCGACTCGTTGATGAGCGACGGCAGCGCCGGCGGCTCGAACGGCGGAACCGCGGGACGCGGCTGCATCAGGTCAGGCATGGCTCGCGCACTCGCCCACGGTGCAGGCGTAGCCGCCCTTCACCGTCTTCGCCTCGCCGCGCGGCAGGAACACGCCGCAGCGCACGCAGCGGACCATCGGCTCGGAGACCGTGCGCGGCCCGGTGCCGGCGGTCCCGGCCGCCTCCGCCGAGCGTTTCGCCCGCGCCCGGGCATTGCGCAGATTGGCGATGCGCAGCGCGAGCATCACGATGAAGACGACGATCAGCCAGGCGATGATCTTGCCCATCCGCTCACACGACCTTGCCCGGATTCAGGAGCTCGCCGGGATCGAGCGCGCGCTTGATCCGCCGCATGAGCTCGAGCTCGACTTCCGGCTTGTAGCGCACGAGCTCGCCGCGCTTCAGCTGGCCGATGCCGTGCTCGGCGCTGAAGCTGCCGCCGAGCTCGCCGACGAGGTCGTAGACGATGCGATTGGCCCGCGCCGTCCCGCCCAGGAACTCCTCCCGCGAGACGCGCTCCGGCGCCGTGAGGTTGTAGTGCAGGTTGCCGTCGCCGAGGTGGCCGAAGACGACGTAGCGGATCCCCGGAAAGGCCGCGTCGAGGCGGGCCTGCGCCTCGCGCAGGAACCCGGGGATCCGCGACACCATGAGGCTCACGTCGTGCTTCATGTTGTGGCCGTCGCGCCGCTGCGCCTCGGGGATGTGCTCGCGCAGCGACCACAGCGCGTCGGCCTGCGCCGCCGACTGCGCGATCGTCGCGTCGCGCGCGAGCTGCTTCTCCACGGCGCCCGCGAGCGCGGCTTCGAGCTGCGCGGCCAGCGGCGAGTCCGCGGCCGCGTCGTCGGCCTGGATCAGCGCGTACCACGGATGTCCCGGCAGCGGATCGGCGAAAGCGGGGAAGATCCTGCGCGTCAACTCGATGCAGTAACGCGAAACGAGCTCGAAGCCGGTGAGGCGGTCGCCGAGCGCCTGCTTGAGCTCGCCGAGCAGCGCGACCGCCGCGTCGACGTCGGCGATCGCCGCAAAGGCGGTGGCCGAAGCCCGGGGCTTGGGGAAGAGCTTGAGCACCGCCGCGGTGATGACGCCCAGCGTTCCCTCGCTGCCGATGAAGAGCTGCTTCAGGTCGTAGCCGGTATTGTCCTTGCGCAGGCCCTTGAGGCCGTCCCAGACGCGGCCGTCGGCGAGCACGACCTCGAGCCCGACGACCAGGTCGCGCGCGTTGCCGTAGCGCAGCACCGCGGTGCCGCCGGCGTTGGTCGAGAGGTTGCCGCCGATGGTGCAGCTTCCCTCCGCGGCGAGCGAGAGTGGGAACAGCAGGCCCGCCGCGTCGGCGGCCTGCTGCACGCGGGCGAGCGAGACGCCCGCCTCGACGGTCAGCGTCGCGTTCGCCGCGTCGACCGCCCGCACGCGGGAGAGCCGCGAGAGCGAGAGCACGATCTCGCCGTCGTGCGGCGTCGCGCCTCCGCAAAGGCTCGTGTTCCCGCCCTGCGGCACGATCGCAACCCGCTGCTCGGCGCAGGCGCGCACGACGGCCGCCACTTCGGCGGTGGTCGACGGCCGGACGACGGCGCGAGCGCGGCCGTGGAAGAAGCCGCGCCAGTCGTTGACGTAGGGAGCGACGTCGGATTCGGCGGTGAGCAGGTTCGCCTCGCCGACGATGCTTTGGAGCGAGGAGAGCAGTGGGACGGCAGACTCCGCCATGGTGCGTTATATTAGCCGAAAAGGCCGTCACGACCCGCAGGTCCCGAATCCCGGAGTCATCGTCATGTCGCAATCCACGTCGATGCCGTTTACGCCGCAGCAGGCGCTGGAATTCATGCAGAAGATGTGGAACCCGCTGGGGCTTGCGATGCCGGGAGCCCCGCCGGTGCCCGGCACGCCGTCGGCGGTGCCGTTTCCCAACCCGATGGCAATGTTCGCCACGCTCGATCCGGCGGAAGTCGAGCGCAAGATCGGCGAGCTCAAGGTGATCGAGAACTGGCTCGCGATGAGCCTCAATTTCATGCAGATGAGCATCAAGACGCTCGAATGGCAGAAGGCCTCGCTCGAGGCGCTGCGCGCCGGCGCCGCGCCGGAGCCGGCGCCGAAGCCGTCCTCCCGCGGCTAAGCGGGGCAGTCCACACCCATGGAGGAACGCGAATGAGCATCACCCTTTACTACGGTTCGGGATCGCCGTTCGCCTGGCGGGTGCAGCTCGCGCTCGAGCACAAGGCGCTGCCCTATGAGCGCAAGGTCCTGTCGTTCTCAGCGGGCGACACGACCAAGCCCGAGTTCGTGGCGCTCAACCCGAGGCACCGGGTGCCGACGCTGACCGACGGGGATTTCGCGATTTACGAGTCCAACGCGCTCGTCGCCTACCTCGAGGCGGCGTATCCGGGACGCGGGGCCGCGCTGTTTCCGGGCGACGCGCGGAGCCAGGCGACGGTGTGGCGGCTGATGATGGAGGTCGACAACTACGTGCAGGAGGCGACCGACTCGATCGTCGAGTACGCCTTCTACACCAAGCCCGAGGAGCGGCAGGGGCAGAAGCTCGTCGATGCGCGCAAGGCGGTCAGCGCTGAGTTCGCGCAGATGGCCCGCTATCTGAAGGGAGACTTCCTCGCGGGGCCGCTGTCGGCGGCGGACTTCTCGCTCTATCCGCCGGTCGCGTTCATGTGGCGCTGCCGCGTCAAGCTGCCCGATTTCGATGCCGACGGGCTGCTTACCCCGGAGCTGCGCGCGTGGAAGAAGCGCATGGACGCGCTGCCGTACATGGACAAGACGATCCCGCCGCACTGGAAGCAGACGTAGCCGTCATCCCGGCGCAGGCCGGGATCCGATTTCCGAACAACTCGGGCCCCGGCTCGGTTGGCAACTCAGGTGGCAACGCAGTTGCCAAGCTGGGCCGGGGCGACAAGAGGTGACCATGAAACTCACGAGCACGGCCTTCGCTGACAGCGGACCGATTCCCGGCGCGCTCGCGTTCTGCGTGATCGATCCCGCGACGCACGTGAAGCTCTCCGAGAATCTCAATCCCGACTTGCGCTGGAGCGAGCTGCCGGCGGAAACGAAGTCGCTCGCGCTGATCTGCCACGATCCGGACGTCCCCTCGTGTCCCGACGACGTGAACAAGGAGGGGCGCACGGTGCCGCGGTCTCTCCCCCGGGTGGAGTTCTTCCACTGGACGCTCGTCGACCTGCCTGCAGACACGCCGCCGATCGCGCGCGGCGAGTTCTCGCGCGGCGTCACCGCGCACGGGAAGTCTGGGCCCCGGGCGCCGCGCGGTGCGCGCCAGGGCGTGAACGATTACACCGGATGGTTCGCCGGCGACAAGGACATGTCGGGCCGGTACTACGGCTACGACGGGCCCTGTCCGCCGTGGAACGACGAGCGCGTCCACCGCTACGTCTTCACGCTCTATGCGCTCGGCCTCTCCGGGCTCCGGCTCGGCGAGGCGTTTTCCGGGCCCGATGCCCGCAAGGCGATGGCCGGCCACGTCCTGGGTCAGGCGACGCTCACCGGACGCTACACGCTCAACCCGTCGGTTCGGCTCTGAAGGCTGAGCTGGCAGGGGCGTCGCGGCATCCCGAGCCCGGCACGGTCCGTGCAAGCCCAACGGTCGGGCATCCGATCGAGAGGGACGATGGGTCACTGCGCAGGCTTCGACGCCAAGAATTGCAAAAGGCCGGCGCACGGCACGGTAAGGGCGGCCGGTAGTTCTTACAACGAGGGCCGGCTGGCTGCGTCCGCGCGTGGCGCCGTTGCGACGGCCGGGGCGAGCGCGCAAGGGACGATCGATGGCTGAAACCCGCCTGCGCGGCGAGGTTCGGGCGCTGCCCGCGTCGGCCTCGCTGTCGGAGCACGACGTCTACCTCTTCCGCGAAGGCAGGCACACGCGTCTCTACGAGCGCCTCGGCTCGCATGCTTGCGACGACCAGGGGCAGGCCGGCACGGCGTTCGCGGTCTGGGCCCCGAACGCCGAGAGCGTCTCGGTCATCGGCGACTTCAACGGCTGGGACCGGACGAGCCACCTGCTCGCGCGCCGGCGGGACGGCTCCGGCATCTGGGAAGGTTTCGTCGCCGGCGTCGCCCCGGGCAGCCGCTACAAGTATCACGTGGCGTCGCGCTACCGCGGCTACCGGGCCGACAAGGGCGATCCGTTCGCGTTCGCCTGGGAGGCTCCGCCGCAGACCGCATCGCGGGTCTGGAGTCTCAACTATCGCTGGGGCGACGCCGAGTGGATGGCTTCGCGCGGAGCGCGCAACGCGCTCGACGCGCCGCTGTCGATCTACGAGATGCACGCCGGCTCCTGGCGGCGCCGCGACGGCAGCGCCTTCCTCACCTACCGCGAGCTCGCCGCCGAGCTTCCCGCGTACCTCGCCGATCTCGGGTTCACGCACGTCGAGTTCCTGCCGCTCACCGAGCATCCGTTCTACGGCTCCTGGGGCTATCAGACGACGGGCTACTTCGCCCCCACCGCGCGCTACGGCACACCGCAGGACTTCATGTTCCTCGTCGACAGCCTGCACGCCAAGGGCATCGGCGTGATCCTCGACTGGGTTCCGTCGCACTTCCCGGGCGACGAGCACGGCCTCGCGTACTTCGACGGCACGCATCTCTACGAGCACGCCGATCCGCGCCAGGGATATCACCCCGACTGGTCGAGCTACATCTTCAACTACGGCCGCAACGAGGTGCGCGCCATGCTCGCCTCGAGCGCCCGGTTCTGGCTCGATCGCTACCATGTCGACGGGCTGCGCGTCGACGCGGTGGCCTCGATGCTCTACCTCGACTACGGCCGGCGCGGCGGCGAGTGGGTTCCCAACCGCTACGGCGGGCGCGAGAACCTCGACGCGATCGAGTTCCTGCGTCACGTCAACGAGAGCGCTTATCGCGACTTCCCCGACACGCAGACGATCGCCGAGGAGTCGACCGCCTGGCCGATGGTCTCCCGCCCGACCTACCTCGGCGGCCTCGGCTTCGGCATGAAGTGGAACATGGGCTGGATGCACGACACGCTGGCCTACATGAGTCACGACCCGGTGCACCGCAGCTACCACCAGAACGAGATCACGTTTAGCATCTGGTACGCCTTCAGCGAAAACTTCGTGCTGCCGCTCTCGCACGACGAAGTGGTGTACGGCAAGCGCTCGCTCATCTCCAAGATGCCCGGCGACGAATGGCAGCGCTTCGCCAACCTGCGGCTGCTCTTCGGCTACATGTGGATGCACCCCGGCAAGAAGCTGCTGTTCATGGGCGGGGAGTTCGCGCAGTGGCGCGAATGGAACCACGACCAGAGCCTCGACTGGCATCTCGCCGATTTCCCGCCGCATCGGCAGACGCGGCAGTGGCTGCGCGATCTCAACGGGGTCTACCGCGGCGAGCCGGCGCTGCACGCGGCGGACTTCCGGGCCGAGGGCTTCGAATGGATCGACACCGGCGACGCCGCGCACAGCGTGATCTCCTTCCTGCGCCGCGGAGGCAAGGGGCCCGCGATCGCCGTGGTCTGCAACTTCACCCCCGTGACTCGCCACAACTACCGGGTCGGCGTGCCGTGCGGCGGCTTCTGGCGCGAGATCCTCAACAGCGACGCGGCCTGCTACGGCGGCAGCGGGCAGGGCAATCTCGGTGGTATCGACGCCGCGCCGCTTGCGGCGGCAGGCCGCGACCACTCGCTCAACGCGACGCTCCCGCCGCTGTCGGTCGTCGTGTTCCGAGGGGCTTGATGACGAGCGTCGAAGCGCGACCGGCCGCCGTCGCGACGCCCGACCGCGATGCGGCGCTGCGGCCGGTCGTCATCGAGAGCGTCCGGCCGCAGGTCGACTCCGGCCGATTCGCGATCAAGCGCACGCTCGGCGAGACCGTCACCGTCGAAGCGGACGTGTTCGCCGACGGCCACGAGCAGCTGCGCTGCGTCCTGCGCACCCGGCTCGCGGGCGCGCAGGAGTGGACCGAAGCGCCGATGACCGCGCTCGGCAACGATCGCTGGCGCGGCGAGTTCACGGTCGTCGAGCTGGGTCGCTACGACTACGAGCTGACCGCGTGGGTCGATGCATTCCTGTCCTGGCGGCACGACTTCGTCCGTCGCAACACCGCCGACGAGAACGAGATCGCGCTGGCCCTGCAGGCCGGCGCCGCGCTGGTGCGCGACGCGGTGAAGCGCGCGCCGCCGACGGCAACCCAGCGCCTGCGCGAGATCGCGCGCTCGCTCACCGTCGATGCCGACCTTCCCGGCAGGCGCGAACTCGCGCTCGGCGAGGAGCTGCTCGGGCTGATGAGCGCGAGCCCCGATCGGCGTTTCGCGACCGATTCCGCGCGGCTCGCCGTCGTGGTGGAGCCGGAGCGCGCTCGCTTCTCGGCGTGGTACGAGCTGTTTCCGCGCTCCTGCGGACCCGCGACGAGGGCGCACGGCAGCTTCGCCGACGTCGAGGCGGAGCTTCCGCGGATCGCCGCCATGGGCTTCGACGTCGTCTACCTGCCGCCTGTCCACCCGATCGGGCGGGTCAATCGCAAGGGACGGAACAACGCGCTCGTGCCCGCCACCGACGATCCCGGCAGTCCGTGGGCCATCGGCGCGGAGGAAGGCGGCCACAAGGCGATCCATCCCGCGCTCGGCACTCCGGCGGATTTCCAGCGCCTGGTGCGCGCGGCGCGCAAGCTGGGCCTGGAGATCGCGCTGGACATCGCGCTGCAGTGCGCTCCCGATCACCCCTACGTGCGCGAGCATCCGGACTGGTTCCGCCGCCGGCCGGACGGCAGCGTCCAGTACGCCGAGAATCCGCCCAAGAAATACGAGGACATCTATCCGTTCAACTTCGCCTCGACTCGCTGGTCCGGGCTCTGGCAGGAGGTGAAGAGCATCTTCGACCACTGGATCGCGCAGGGCGTGCGCGTCTTCCGCGTCGACAACCCCCACACCAAGCCCTTCGCGCTCTGGGAGTGGCTGATCGCGGAGGTGAAGCGCGACCATCCCGAGGTGATCTTCCTGTCCGAGGCGTTCACGCGGCCGCGCGTGATGCACCGGCTCGCCAAGCTCGGCTTCTCGCAGTCGTACACGTACTTCGCCTGGCGCAACACCAAGGCGGAGCTCACCGAGTACTTCACCGAGTTGAGCGCCGGCGAGGGACGCGAATACTTCCGCCCCAACGCCTGGCCCAACACGCCGGACATCCTCACCGCGTACCTTCAGACCGGAGGGCGCCCCGCGTTCATGGCGCGGCTCGCGCTGGCGGCGACGCTGTGCGCGAACTACGGCATCTACGGGCCGGCCTACGAGCTCTGCGAGGACCGGCCGCGCGAGCCCGGCAGCGAGGAGTACCTCGACAGCGAGAAGTACGAGATCAGGCACCGCGACCTCGACCGCCCCGGCGGATTGCGGGACTTCATCACCCGGGTGAACGCCGCGCGGCGCGACAACGCGGCGCTCCACTTCGACTGGAACCTGCGCTTCCACGGCGTCGACAACGTCGAGCTCATCTGCTACAGCAAGGCCACGCGGGAGAAGAGCGGCGGGATGCTCATGGTCGTCAACCTCGACCCGCGTCACCGGCAGTCGGGCTGGACCGACCTCGATCTCGCCGCGCTGGGTCTCAAGGAGAGCGAGAGCTTCCAGGTTCACGATCTGCTCTCGGACGCGCGCTATCTCTGGCACGGACGGCGCAACTACGTCGAGCTCGACCCGCAGGTCTGCCCGGCGCACGTCTTCCGGATCCGGCGCCACGAGCGCACCGAGGAGCAATTCGACTACTTCGCCTGACGTCCCTAGCATGGACCAGAAAGCGACCGACGTTGTCGTCCCCGCGGCCGAAGCCGAGCCCGCGAAGGACCGCCTCTGGTACAAGGACGCGATCATCTACCAGCTGCACATCAAGGCGTTCTTCGATTCCAACGACGACGGGATGGGCGACTTCCAGGGCTTGAGCGACAAGCTCGACTACGTCAAGGACCTGGGCGTCAACACGATCTGGCTGCTGCCGTTCTATCCCTCGCCGCTGCGCGACGACGGCTACGACGTCGCGGACTACACCAACGTCAATCCGCTCTACGGG
>Ga0335077_10000425_pt1 | contig 46321 bp, 39 predicted proteins | sample Lox_Sample_31_FD_207151 | JGI IMG/M metagenome (GOLD analysis project Ga0335077, IMG submission 207151) | Soil microbial communities from Loxahatchee National Wildlife Refuge, Florida, United States - Lox_Sample_3.1 | ecosystem: Environmental > Terrestrial > Soil > Wetlands | place: USA... | reverse complement strand
TCCAGCGCCACGATGCAAATGTCGGGATAGCCGTCATTGTCGAGATCGCGGAAGTCGACGCCCATGCCGGAAATGAAGACGCCATCTTCGCGAAGTGCCACATTGGCGTTAAAACCATCTTCCTCGAACTTCCCGTTTCCCTTGTTGCGAAAGAACCAGTTGATCTCCTTGTCATTGGAAACGATCAGATCCATTTTGTTGCGAAGATCGGTGTCGGCGGCCGCAGCACCCATCCCCTTCCCTGGGTAGGCACGGATGCCCGATTCGGCAGACACATCACGGAATGTTCCGTCGCCGTTGTTGAGAAACAACTGGTTGGGCGTGGGCTTATACATTTTGGGATGGCAGTAGTCGCGATGACCGTCGGTTTGGCAGTCGGGTTCGTGCTTGCCATCCCACTTCAGATAATTCACAACGAATAAATCGAGCAAGCCATCGTTGTTCACGTCGAGCCAGACGGCACCCACCGCCCAGAGCGGTCCGTATTGTGGGTCCGGCTTGTCGAGACCTGCCTTGGCCGTGACATCGGTGAAGGTACCATCGCCATTGTTGTGATAGAGCGTGTTGCGATAGACACCGGCAACGAAGATGTCCTCATAACCATCGTTGTCGTAGTCAGCGATCGCGACGCCCACGTCGAAGCCCGTGCCGGCGAGGCCTGCTTTCTCGGTGACGTCTGTGAAGTTGCCCTTGCCATCCCCTTCAAACAGGCGGTTCCGATACTTTGGTGAAGACTTTTGCAAAGTCGCAATGTCAGCGCCGTTGGTGAAGAAGATGTCGAGCTTGCCGTCGTTGTTGTAGTCGAAGATCGCGACTCCCCCGGCCATCGTTTCGGGCGCATGACGTTCGGGCGTTTCGGAGCTGTCGAGTTTGAAGTCGATGGGCTGATACCTGAACTGAATCGGACTCGGGGACGGCTTTGCCTCGGTAGCAGCAGGCTTCGACGGAGGCTCCGTCTTGTGATCCGGGAGGTTCGCGTTCTGAGGACTAACCAGAGTAGTCGCGATCATCATGACGGCGAGTCCGGCTGGCGTCCTCCAGCTTCGCGCAGCCGATCCCTGGGTGGATTTCGTCGTCATACCGCAGCTAGTCTGGGAGTTTCTGTTCCCCGCTAACGGACAGTTGACCGGACACCGATGGAGCCGCGGTACCGGGCTGACCTCCGCCTACGGTAATGGTATACGCACCCGCGGCTATGACGTGATCTCCATCCTGGTTAACAAAACTCAGATCCCGAGGCGACAGTAAGAAGCGTACGTGTTGTGTAGCGCCTGGCTCCACACGGATGCGGCTGAAACCACGCAGTGCGCGCAGGGGGGCTCCGGGAATGGGCGGGAATGTGATGTAGAGTTGCGCGACTTCTTCCCCGCCGAGTTGGCTCGTGTTTTTGACGTCCAGATCGACGGCGAGTGAATCGCCCGCCTTCAAGTCGTGGGCTGAGAGGTTCAGATTTGTGTACTCGAATTTCGAGTAGCTCAAGCCGTAGCCGAACGGATACAGAGGCTGTCCGGCGAAGTAGCGGTACGTGCGGTTCTTCATCGAATAATCTTCAAACGCCGACAGCTGGTCGACGCCTTTATAGAAAGTCACTGGCAGACGTCCAGCCGGATTGTTGTCGCCCGCGAGAGTCTGGGCGATGGCAGTTCCGCCCTCTTCACCGGAATACCAGGCAACGAGGATTGCGTTGGCATTCTGCTGGGCCCAGTTCACGGCCAGGGCGCTGCCATTCATGAGGACAACGACCAGCGGTTTACCGGTTGCACCGAGCGCCTTGAGAAGGTCTTCCTCTGCTTTGGGCAGATCGATGCTTGTGCGGTCGCCACCCTTGAAGCCTTCCTCGCTGATCGGCATCTCCTCACCTTCGAGTTCGCTGGTAATGCCAACGACCGCCATCACCACGTCAGCCTTCTTGGCGGCCGCAATTGCTTCCGGACTCGGCTTGGGATCGTATTTCGACCAGATGAGCTGCGCTCGCACCGGGCCGCGTGACGTTTGCACGTATTCAACCTTGAGCGACAACTTCTTGCCCTTCTCGATATAAAGGTGTCCTGTTTTCGCCTGTTCTCCCTCGCCGCCGAACGTGTATTCCTGCGCAACTGGTTTGCCATCGATCGATAGCTTCCCCACGTTGCCCGTGACGCGGACGCCAATGCTGAACTCGCCCGTCTCGGTGGGAGTCAGAAAGCCATTCCACTCCACCAGCAGGGGATATTTGCCAGCGGCTTCCTGAGGAGTGTCTTCCGCCTTCAGATCAACACGGCTCACCTGACGGGTTGCAAGTACGGTGCGCTTTTCTCCGAACAGTTCCCCAGTAGAAAAATCCGCCTTGAGCCCTGGTTTCCCGTCGGATGTTGTCAAGACCGATGCCGGAACTGGATCTCCATCGTCGCGCAAGAACTGCGTTCCAGGCACAAATGTGATCTGAGCTTCGGGGAACTGAGCTTTCATGCCTTCCAGCGCAGAGACGGCGTGCGACGGGGTACCGTTGTAGTTGCCGTACAAGACTCTCGACTGATCCGCCAACGGCCCAACCACCGCTATTTTGATGCCGCTCTTCCTCAGCGGCAGGACGCCATCATTCTTGAGCAGCACCATCGATTCGCGCGCGAGTTTCAGCGCCAGTTGTCGATGCGGCTGGCTGTCGATTTCCGACTCCGGAGTCTGCGCGTAGGAAACCATGCTCGGAGGATCGAACATCCCCAACCGGAACCTGGCGGTAAACAGCCGCTTCAACGCCACGTCAATGTCCCGCTCGGCGAGAAGCCCGGAATGAACGGCGTCGATGAATTTGACGTAGTCGGAGTTGTCTTTCACCGTGGCGAAAAAGTCGGCGCATTCGTTGTCCATTCCGCGCTTGAGGGAAAATCCCGCGGCAGCCGCCATTGTGTTGGTGTAGTGATGGCCATGGAGAATGTCGGACACGGCGCCACAATCGGAGACTACATAGCCGTCGAACTTCCATGCATTTCGTAGTTGATCAACAAGGAGAAATTGGCTCACACAGGCGGGCTCGCCATTGACGCGGTTGTACGCGCACATTACGGATCCCGCCTTGCCCTCAGTCACGGTTGCACGGAAAGCGGGCAGATAGGTATCCGCCATGTCGTGTTTGGAAACTTCCACGTTCATGGAATGCCGGACAGGTTCCGGGCCGCTATGCACCGCGAAATGTTTCGGCGTGGAGATCACCCGGTAGTACTTTGGATCATCCCCTTGCAGTCCGGTGACAAACGCTACGCCCATGCGCGCAGTGAGAAACGGATCTTCTCCATAAGTTTCCTGCCCGCGACCCCAGCGAGGATCGCGAAAGATGTTGATGTTCGGCGACCAGAAGTCGAGTCCCTCCATGATGTCGCGACGGCCCGCACGTACCGCCTGGTTGTGCTTGGCGCGAGCTTCGGTGCCGATCACGACGGCCATCTCGTGAATCAGAGGAGAATCGAAAGTTGCAGCCAGCCCGATCGGCTCCGGAAACACCGTGGCGGTTCCGGCATTGGCAACCCCGTGAAGCGCTTCGCTCCACCAGTCGTATTGCGGCACCTGCAACCGCGGGATGGCTCGAGACTGGTTCACCAGTTGCGACGCCTTCTCCTCCAGGGTCATGCGCGAGATCAGGTCGGCTACGCGGACCCCGATTGGTTGCGCTGGATCGAGATAGACGGGACTACCAGACGGCATGGATTGCGCAACGCAACCGCAGACAGCGCTCAGCACAAACGTCCACAACTGAAGGGCAATTGCCCTCAAGCAATGTGGCTTCATCGGAGATTTCCCTCAAGCATTGCGATTGAACGACAACCCGGTCGGCCGACATCTCAACGGTTCTTCAGGCGAACGCTAGTCTTCAACTTCCAGGATCACCTTCTGCAGGTCCGCATCACGCGATGAATCACCGATCATGATTTCGAATTGCCCCGGCTCGACCGTGTAATTCATGCTGTCGTCGTAAAACGCAAGCAGGTCCGGAGTGATTTCGAATTCCACGGACTTCGTTACACCGGGTTTCAGCGACACGCGCATAAAACCCTTCAGTTCTTTCACCGGCCGTGTCACGGAACTGATGCGATCGCGGATGTACATCTGCACCACTTCGGTCCCCTCGTGCGGTCCCGTATTCGTCACGTCAGCCCGCACTCGTGATGCGCCGTCCGGCCGAATTTTGGTCTTCGCCAGCTGAAGATTCTGGATAGCAAAGTTGGTGTAGCTGAGGCCAAAGCCGAATGGGTAGAGCGGGGACCCATCGTCGAAAAGATAGCCGCGGCGCGCCGACGGCTTGTGATTGTAAAAACTCGGTAATTGCCCAACAGACCTTGGTATCGTCGCGGGAAGCTTGCCGCTCGGACTGAAGTCGCCGAATAGAACGCCAGCTACGGCGCGACCGCCTTCTTGCCCTAGGTACCAGCAGTCGAAGATCACTGGAACTGTCCGGCTCAGAGATTCAATGGCCAGCGGCGCGCCGTGAAACAGGAAAACGATGACCGGCTTGCCGGTTGTGACCATGGCCTGTACGAGTTCATTCTGGAGTCCCAACAACTCGAGGCATGAGCGATCGCCCTGGTGGTTTAGAGCCCATGCTTCCCGCGATGTCTGCTCGTTGCCACCGATTGCGAGTACGATGACGTCGGCTTGCTGGGCAACCGTCACGGCTTCGGCAATCTGGCGCCGGTCTTCCGCAGGGTCGCTGGAAATCACTTCGTCCTGGTTCCACGATCCGCCGATCGTGATGTCACAACCCTTGCTGTAAAGGACCTTGGCGCGACCTCCCACCCGCGCCTTGATGCCTTCGAGCACGGTGACCTCATGGATTGGCCTTCCGCTGTAACCGCCGAGCAGCGTGCGATCCGCGTTGGGGCCGATCACGGCAACGGTCTTGACCTTGTCGAGGTTGAGCGGCGCGAGATTGCCTTCATTCTTCAGCAGCGTAATGGACTGCTTCGCGGCTTCCAGAGCGAGTTCGCAGCTGGCTTCATTTCCGACAATACGGTCAGCTTCTTCCGGATCCACGTAGGGATCATCGAAGAGTCCCAGCTTGAATTTCCAGAACAGCATGGGTGCCACCAGTTCATCCAGTTCGCACTCTTGCAGAACCCCCTCACGAACCAACTCGACCAGGTGCAAGTAGCAGTCCTCATCCGGAGTCTCGATATTGACTCCGGCGCGAACCGCAAGCGCGCATGCTTTTTTCTTGTCGGCGGCAACGAAGTGCCCATGTGTGTCGGGCCGATAAGCGAGCTCCCACACAGCGAAATAGTCCCCGACGACATAGCCCTTGAATCCCCACTCATCGCGGAGCACATCTCGTAGCAGCCATGGGTTGGCGTGTGACGGGACGCCGTCGATCTCGTTGTAGGAGGCCATCACCGTGACCGCGCCGGCTTGGTCAATGCAGTGTTTGAACGGAAACAGAAACGTTTCGCGCAGCAGGCGCAGCGAAACATTCGCCGGGGCACAGTTCATCCCCGATTCCGGCTGGCCATGACCGGCAAAGTGTTTCAGGGTGGCGAGCACCCGCTTCTTGTCGCGGAAGGTCCCATCGCCTTGAAACCCGCGCACCGCTGCTGCGCCCATGCGCGACACCAGGAACGGATCTTCGCCAAAGGTCTCTTCGAATCGGCCCCAGCGGGCATCGCGTGCTACATCCACCACCGGAGCGAGAGCATGGTGAGCGCCGCGCGAGCGTGTTTCTTCTGCCACAGCCGAGAAAATCTTCTCGGCGAGGCCGGGATTAAATGTGCCCGCCAAAGCGACCGGCTGCGGAAAGCTGGTTCCGGCAATCGCAGCGTGGCCGTGCAGGCACTCTTCATGAAACAGAACCGGGATTCCGAGTCGCGTTTTCTCGACGAAGAACTTCTGAATGGCGTTGGTCAGTTCCGCCATCTCACGCGGCCCCTTCCCCTTGCCCGTATCGCTGGGACGAGCCACCTGGCCAATTCCACATCCATCTGCGAATGCGCCTTCCGCCTTTCGCAGGTCGAAGTTCCCATCTTCGTCAACCAGCGTCTCCGTTTTCTTCCGCCAGATGCAACGCATCTGCGCGGCCTTCTCTTCCAGCGTCATGCGGGACAGAAGGTCGTCAACACGCTGCTCGATTGGAAGGTCGCGGTCACGAAACGAAAACGTTTTCGTCGCGGTCTTTCGGCGATCTAACTCCTTGCCGGAGGTGGTCATTTTCTACATCTCCACGCGATGAGGCACAGCGAACCTACTGGTGAATGAAAGATAGCGACTAGCGCCGTGAGTGACGTTAAGGTGAAAGGCAAAGGGACACAAGAGCCGGCATCCGACGTCGCCACGATGAGTGCAGGAAGGCATCGATCTGTCTAAATCGGTTTAGAAGATCCTTCATAGCATACACGAATCCGCCACGCCACAAGGAAATGCTTTGCCCACGAAGAAAATCCAGCGTCCATCAACCGTACTGCAATGCTCGCTCACCGGATTTTCGTGCCCAATGGACAACTGAGGTGGTTTCACGCTCGATCAGTTCCGGGGGGACTACGATTTGGGCCAGTCCGCGATCGGGCCCGTCGCCATTTTGCAGGCGGCGGAGAACGGTTTCCGCAGCAAGCTTTCCCATTTTCTTAAGGGGCTGGCGAACCGTGGTGAGGGAGCGCGTTTGATAGGAGGCACTCTCGATGTCGTCGAATCCAAGCACCGACACGTCATGGGGAACATTTCGTCCACATTCGTAGAGCGCACGAATTGCGCCCATTGCCGAAATGTCGTTAAACGCGAACAACGCGGTGAATGGCTCGCCAGTCGCTACCAACTTCTGCGTAACCCGGTAACCGAGATGGGGGGAGGGCGAATTCGCGTCGATTTGGCCAACCAGGTTGGGCGCGATCTGCAATCCCATCTGCCGCGCGACGTCGGTGATGGCGTTCCACCGCACCTCTGTGTCGGGAACAAACGCCTGTCCTTTGATGAAGGCAATGTGCCGATGACCAAGATCCATGAGGTATTTCAACGCGATTTCCGCAGCGCGATGATGATCGAGCACGATGCGCGTCGCTCCTTCGACCGAATGATGACTGGAGACCGTGGCGACAGGAATCTCAAGCTTGCGGTGCCACGGAGTATTGACGGCAATCAATCCATCGACAGAACGATGCAGAAACAGTTCGGTATATTCGTCAATCAAGTCCTGCTGAAAGCGGTGGCTCGCGACCAGGTAGAAATATCCCTCCTGCAACAGGTGATCTTCAATTCCGCTCAACACGCTCACGTTGTAGCCTTCGCTCAGTTCGGGGACGATCACGCCGATGGTAAGGCTGCGTCGTGTGCGCAAGCAGCGCGCGAAAAAATTGGGGCGATACTCGAACTTGCGGGCGGCGTCGAGAATCATCTTGCGCGTTTCGGGGGCAATCGTGTCTGCGACGAGAGATCCATTGATGACGAGCGATACAGTTGCGGGAGCGAGGCCGAGATGATCCGCGAGTTCTTTGAGTCCGAGTGGTTTTTCGGATCTCCGGCGCCCAGATTTGCCATTCGTGCGGGGCCTTTTTTTTGCCATCGCGAGCAGTGTTGCATATGAATAGTCATAGAGCAAGCCAGAATGCGTGTCTCAAATTGCGACTTCGACCTAAATCGATATAGATTTCAACAAAATCGTTATTTTTCGCTTGACTCGCACGGGTGCAAAGGAGGATACAGGTGCGAGACCGTAAATCCTCACGTTCCTTTGAGAGCAGGAGTGTGAGTGTCTGTCACAAAAAAAGTTGTACTAACGCGTTTGGAGGCTAGCAATGAGACTTTCGTCCAAGTTCGCCGAAAGTTGGTTGTTGGCGATGAGAAATCGCAGCCTGCGTTGTCTGGCGATTCTCGTCGTTCTTATGAGCGGTTACGCGTTCGCGCAGGAAGCGACGATCGTGGGAACCGTAACCGACCCAACCGGCGCCGCAATCCCTAATGTTAATATCACCATCACGAATGCAGAGACTGGCCAAGTCACCCGGACTCCCACCAATGCAGACGGACAGTATGTAGTGCCCGGGCTGCGCATCGGTATGTACACAGTGCGTGCGGAAGGCACGGGCTTCAAGGCCGCCGAGCGCAAGGAATTCAAACTGCAGGTCGGCGACCGCGCGCGTGTTGACTTCCAGATGCAAGTGGGAACAGCACAAGAAACGATCACCGTGGAAGCCATCCCGGTCGCGGTGCAGGCCGATACCGGGGAAGTGAGCCAGATCGTTACCGGCGAGCAATTCAATCAGTTGGCCAGTAACGGAAGGACCTTCTACACGTACGTTAATCTCACGCCGGGGGCGTCGAGTCTGCAGGGCAATTTCGCGATTCCCGCACCGGTGAATGCGGACGCGAACGTGAGTATCAACGGAAATCGTCCAGCCCACAACATTTACCTGCTCGATGGTGGCGAAGACCTCGATCGCGGCGGCGCCGGCACCTTTAGCGTAATGCCATCGTCGGACGCGATTGCGGAGTCCCGCACCATGACCTCGAACTACGGAGCGGACTACGGCCTTTCGTCGGCGGGAACTGTGTCATCCGTTCTGAAGTCGGGCACGAACACGTTCCACGGGTCGGCTTGGGAAGTTTTCCGCAATGATGCGCTCGATGCCAACGACTACTTCCGCAACCGAGCGAAACAAGACAATCCTGAGCTGCGGTTCAATCTCTTCGGCTTCAACATCGGTGGTCCAATCTGGAAAGACAAGACATTCTTTTTCTACAACATGGAATGGAGGAGAATCGTCCAAGGCGGTGGTGTCAACCAAAAAGTCCCAGACACCGCGTGGTATCCGGGAGCAAGCGGTGATGCTACCTTCTCGGCACCGATCCTCGTGCCCAACCTTCCAGATGCGGTTCTGTTCCGAAATTGTGAAACGCCTCCTGTAGGCGTTGTGGCCGGATCGCCCTTCCCGAACAATAAGATTCCCGCCTGCATGATCGAACCGAACGCCGTTGCGTTGTTGAACGCGGGCATTTTCCCCGCCAACAACTCTACCGACGCTAGCGGAAACCCGACATTCGTCGGTGGCAACAACGTGCCGTCGAACATCCGCGAAGAAATTGTTCGCATCGATCACAGGTTCAACGACAAATTTAATATCTTCGGACACTTCATCGACGAATCCATTCTGCAGACTCAAGGTACGACAATGTGGAGTGGTGACAATCTCCCGACGGTGGGCAACACCTTTGGCAACCCCTCCTACAGCGCCGTGGTGCATTTGATTCACACGATCAATCCGCACTTGCTGAATGAGGTTGCATTCAACTATAACGGCAACCGGATTAACATCCTGCCGTTGGGAACTCCAGCGCTTGCATCACCCTTCGAACTCAACAAGATTTTCCCGCGCCAGGATGGCAAGCCCAACAATATCGCTACCATCAATCTCAGCACCGGCACCAATGCACAGTACAGTTCGAACTGGACGCCTTGGGTGAATGTGGCTGACAGCTACCAGATTCGCGACGACCTCTCTTGGACAAAAGGTTCGCATCAGTTGAAGTTCGGTTTCAGTTGGCAGCTGTACAAGAAAACCCAAGACGTATTTGCAGGCAACTATCAAGGTACGTTCGCATTCGACGGGTCTTTCACCGATACCCGAACCCCCGCCGACATTGCTAACCACGTGCCCATTTATGTTGGCGCTTCCTTTGCAGACTTCCTGGTGGGCACTGCTCAGCAGTACAACGAAGACGCAATCCACGATAGCGGTCAGTGGAACAACATCTCCTGGGCCGCCTATATCCAGGACAACTGGCGCGCAACCCGCCGGCTCACCCTGAACCTAGGCTTGCGGTGGGACGGTGTACCACACACCTATGAAGCCAATCACCGCACATCCAACTTCTACCCAAGTCTGTACCAACCGGACACTCTGGACAGCGTCTTCCTGCCTAACTCCACTCAGATCAATCCGGCGAATCCGCATGTGCAACCCAGTGTGATTCCGGACGTCAGCTTCTACATGAACGGAATCGGAATTGACGGACTGAACGGCATACCGAAGGGGTTGGTTGACAACCACTGGGCTGCCTTCGGCCCCCGTATCGGCTTCGCCTACGACTTAACGGGACAGGGCAAGACGGTCGTCCGCGGCGGGTTCGGAGTGATGTACGAGCGCGTCCAAGGCAACGACATGTACAACATGGGCACGAACATTCCGTTCAGTGCCAGTGTCACTGGCCACGGCGTTCTCTTGGCTGATCCGCACGACACAACCGATGGAGGCACCACACCGTTGGGGGCGATCGGCGTTTCGGACATCACTGGAATCAGCAAGAGTCAGTATCAGCTGCCGGTAAGCTACCAATACAGCTTTGGCGTGCAACAGGCGATCGGAGCCAAGTCGGTGCTTTCCCTGAGCTACGTGGGTAACCAAAACCGGCATCAGAATTATTGGACGCAGGTCAACCTCCCAGATCCAAGCGAACTGGCGAGCCTTACCAATACCACTCCGTCGGTCGGTAATGACGGAGAACCATACGACCAGTTGGTTCCGTACCTCGGTTTCCACCAGATTCGTCTTGCTGAGAATGGCGGGAACGCACACTACAATTCGCTGCAAACCAGCTTCCACGGCAAACCGGTCAAGGATCTCGACTTCCAGTTCGGCTACACGTACTCGAAGGCCATTGATCCGACTACAGGCAACGGCGGTAATGGCTACGATCTCAACAACGTTTCGAACCCCTATGTGGGGTGGAAATATGATCTGGGACCGTCGCCCTTCGACCGTACGCACGTAGCCTTCCTCAACTTTGTCTACGACATTCCGTTCTTGCGGAATAACCCCAGCCGCGCACTGAAGACTGCTCTTGGCGGATGGACGGTGTCCGGCATCATCACCATGCAATCGGGGGCTCCGCTCGACATTACGTACGGTGCTCACAGCGTCACAAGTGTTATCCCCAATTCAAGAAATCGCCCGAACCTTGTCGGACCTATCCGGTATCCGCACACGGTTGCAGAGTGGTTCGACACTTCAGCGTTTGAAGCGCCGGATCCGGGCACATGGGGTAACCTGGGCCATGCTGCATTGCGCGGTCCGGGCCGTGATAACTGGACCCTCACGCTTACGAAGGACTTCAAGTTCACCGAGCGTATTGGTCTCCAGTTCCGTGCAGATGCCTTCAACGTCTTTAACCACACCCAATTCCGAGGTGACATCCAGGGCGGAGGTATCAGTACCGCCTTAGGCAATGGCGACTTCGGCCAGATCACCTCAGCTTTCGATCCGAGACAGCTGCAGCTCGGCTTGAAGTTGAGCTTCTAGGTAAAGGTTGTTTGATCGTTGCTTCCTTGCCCGCCAGCGGCAAACCAGCCTCTGGCGGGCAATCGTTTGTTCCAGGGATAAAGTCATTGCGAACCGCTCCGTGCTACATTCAGTGAGAAGAGCGACGAAGTGCTTGTTTCCATCATGATCCGGCGTCTCTCGGGGATTTCCGCTGCACTTCTGATCTCGACACTTGTTTGGAGCCAGTCTCCCTCTGATGCGATCTCCTTTGAACGACAGGGCAATTTGGAGAAGGCTGCCGACGCCTGGCGCGCCCTCACTCGCAAGAATCCGAAAGACGCTGCGGCTTACGCCAGCCTTGGAATCGTCCTCTCAAAGCAACAGAAGTACCAGGACGCTGCTGTCGCCTACCGTAAAGCGCTAACCCTCAATCCCAAGCTGCCCGGCATCCCCATGAATCTCGGCCTTGCCGAGTTTAAACTTGGCCATTTTGCCAAAGCCATTCCTCCGATCAAAGCCGCCCTTTCCTCCGACCCTGAGAATCCGCAGGCGCGGTCTCTGCTCGCCTTCAGCTACTATGGCGCGGGTCAATTTGCCGAGGCCTCTGACGCTCTCACTCCCCTCGCGCAGGCTGATCCGGAGAATACGGAACTGCGCCTCATGCTTGCCCAGAGCTGTTTGTGGGCAAAGAAGTACGACTGTGCCACACAGCAATTCCGCGAACTGCTGCAGAAAGACCCAAATTCCGCTGCCGTTCACATCCTCATGGCACAGGCCCTCGACGGCACGGGCAAGACGCAAGAGGCGATCCAAGAGTTCCAGGCCGCCGCTAAGGTTTCTCCCCGCGAGCCGAATGTGCATTTCGGCCTCGGTTATCTGTATTGGAAGACGCAGCAGTACGACGATGCCAAGCGAGAGTTTGCGAGGGAATTGGCGAACGATCCCGGCCATGCCCAATCCATGACTTATCTCGGCGACATTGAAATGAAGAGAAACAACCCGGAGAGCGCGATTGCCTTCCTAAAGAAGGCAGTGGAACTTAAGGGCAACCTGCGCTTGGCTTATCTGGACCTGGGAGCGATCTACCTGCAACAAAAACAGTATCCAGATGCTTTGAAGGCGCTGCAACGAGCGGTCGAACTGGATCCCAAGCAACCGGATGCACACTATCGCCTCGGGCGCGTGTATGAAGCGATGGGCAAGCCGGCTGAGGCCCAGAAGGAATTGGCCAAGACTCGCGAGCTTCATCAGAAAGCTGATGAAGACCTGGTCAGGAAAATGTCGACTTCTCCACCCTCACTACCCAATAATGGGAGGGAACAACAGAATTGATGGGAACTGGCGCACAAATCGGCTCGTACTTAACCAGCAGCCGAGTCCCTGGAGGGCATCACCTTGTCCGATCCCCACAATCCCGTACCTGGAGAAACTCGCAGCACACCTGTTCGCATTAAGGACATTGCCGACGATCTGGGAGTGTCGGTGGCTGCCGTATCACGAGCCTTGAGGAACCGGGGCGAGATCAGCCCTGAAAAACGCGCCCTCGTGCTGAAGCGCGCTGCGGAACTCAACTATCGCCCTAACCTTGTTGCGCGCGCGTTGGTCACAGGCCGAAGCGGACTGATGGGCCTGGTTGTCCCCGACCTAGTCCATTCCTTCTTTGCCGAGTTGGCAGTCGCCCTCTCTGCCGCATTGCGACGGAGCGGATTTAATCTCGTCATCGCATCGTCAGACGAAGACGCAGAACTGGAAAAGCAGGAAATCGACCGTCTCCTGGCTCGTGGAGTGGATGCCCTTCTGGTCGCCTCAACCCAGCAGACTACTGAAGCATTCCGCTCGCTCTTTGAGCACAACATTCCCTGCGTCCTCATGGATCGGTGGTTTGCGGGGATCTCGGCAAATTTTGTGGGCGTGGACGATGAAAAGGTAGGCACTATCGCCACCGAACACCTGCTGCAGATCGGATGCCACCGCGTAGCTCACATCAGCGGAACCGGTGTCAGCACTTCACGCGGCAGGCTTGAGGGGTACACAAAAACCCTTGCCCGGTACGGTATTCCGGTGAACGCGGAATATGTTGTCAATGTACAACAACTGGATAAAGCAGCCATCTCCGGAGGGTACACCGCCGCCACGAGATTGCTTCGCTGTGATCCCCGACCTGACGGCATTTTCTGCTGTAACGACCCAATGGCCATTGGAGCAATGCGTGCCATCCTCGAAGCGGGCCTTCGGATTCCGCATGACATCGCGCTGATCGGTTGCGGAAATCTTCATTACGACAGCGCGCTCCAGGTTCCGCTCAGCAGTATCGACCAGCGAAGTGAAGCCCTGGGCGAGCGAGCGGCCGAACTCGCCATTCGGCTGGTTGAGGCGCAGAAACCAATTCGCCCCAAAGTGATTCTGCTGGAGCCGAACCTCATCGTCCGCAAATCCACGGAAAGACCGGCTCTCCGACTGATTGAACCAGACGTCGAGAAGGTTGGATAGACATTCCCCAATAGAATTTGAAGGCTTCCTAACATGACGAATGTGTACAGGAAGTTGGCGGCCGGCATTCTGCTTCTCGTTGGTCTGTCACGGATCGCGGAAGCTCAAAACCACTGGGTTGGATCGTGGGCAGCGTCACAGCAACTGCCCGAGCCGCAAAATGCGCTGGCTGCAGACGACCTCCGGGATGCAACCTTGCGTCAGATGGTCCATCTCTCGCTCGGGGGAGAGGAACTCCGGGTACGTCTGTCGAACCGCTTCGGAACGTCTACGCTGCACTTTACGTCCGTCCATATTGCTCGCGTAGCTTCACAGGGACAGGGAAGGGTGGACCCCGCCAGCGACCGGGCGCTGACATTCGCTGGCGCTCAGGACGTGACAATTCCTGCAGGCGCTGACTACGTTTCGGACTCCATCGCTTTTCCGATCCCCCCTTTATCAGATCTGGCGATTAGCCTGCACATCGACCAGCCGCCGGTGAATCAGACAGGGCATCCCGGCTCTCGTGCCACTTCTTACTTGATTCACGGAGACCTGGTTTCGGCCCGCGATCTCCCCGACGCGAAAACAGTGGAACGCTGGTACTTCATCGCCGGGGTTGATGTCGTCGCGCAACCGGGAACCTTCGCCGTCGTCGTCCTGGGCGATTCGATTACCGATGGTCACGGCGCCACGACGGACGCGAACAATCGGTGGCCTGACCTTCTCGCCCGACGCCTTCAGGCATTTCCGGAAACGCGAACGATGGCTGTTCTCAATCAGGGTATCGGTGGCAACCGCCTGCTGCTCGACGGGCTTGGACCGAACGCTCTGGCCCGATTCGACCATGACGTGTTAGCGCAGACCGGCGCACGCTACCTCATCGTTCTCGAGGGCGTCAACGATCTTGGCATGCTGGCGCGCGAACATGACGCATCGAGCATGGAGCACGATGCACTTGTGCATCGTATCGTCGGGGCTTATGAGCAAGTCATTTCGCGCGCGCAGACACATGGGATCTACGTCATCGGCGCAACGATTCTTCCTTTTGTCGGCTCCGAGTTCTATCACCCCGGTCCACGTACCGAGGCAGACCGGCAAGCGATCAACGACTGGATTCGAAAACCCGGCCACTTCGACAGTGTGATCGACTTCGACAAGGTGATGCGCGATCCGGCGCACCCTGACCGCTTGTTGCCGGCCTTCGACTCCGGCGATCACCTTCATCCTTCGCCCTCCGGATATGCCGCCATGGCGGAAGCCGTGCCGCTTTCGCTGTTCGAAGGAGCTCTCCCGCACTTGACGGCGGAACAGGATCATCAGCGCATCCTTGATCTCCTCCACATTACGGCTCTGCGTCGAGGGCCCGACGTTGATCCCAAATCGCCGAATGCCGCGAACTCCGATGAGTCTAGAGTCACTCCCTATACACTCCCGGATCCGCTGATGATGAAAGGCGGCAAAAAGGTGACGAGTCCAGAGCTGTGGTGGAAGGAGCGCAGGCCAGAAATCGTAGAGGACTTCGACCGGGAAGTTTTCGGACGCGTGCCCAAAAATACTCCGACGGTCAGTTGGGAAGGGGTGAACACGACCAGGGAGAGTGAGGGAGGAGTACCGGTTATCAGCAAGAAGCTTGTCGGCCACGTTGATAACTCAGCGTACCCGCTGATCAACGTGGACATTCAGCTGAGCTTGACGGTTCCTGCCGACGCCAAGGGGCCCGTCCCGGTCATGATGGAGTTTGGCCTGAGTCCCGAAGTATGGGCAGCGATCAGAAAGCGGTTATCTGCAGAGCAACTCTCGGCATTTGAGGGTACCGGGCCGACTTGGCAACAACAAGTCCTGGCCAAAGGATGGGGATACGCCGTCCTCATTCCTACCAGTGTGCAGGCAGACAACGGCGAAGGGCTGACACAAGGCATCATCGGTCTGGTCAACCACGGGCAGCCGCGCAAACTGGATGACTGGGGTGCACTGCGCGCCTGGGCTTGGGGAGCAAGCCGCGCTCTCGATTATTTCGAAACCGACAAATCCGTCGACGCCAAACAAGTCGGCATCGAAGGCCTATCGCGATATGGCAAAGCTGCGCTGGTGGCGATGGCGTATGAGCCGCGTTTTGCGATTGCGTTCATCGGCTCGTCCGGCGCCGGAGGAGCGAAGATTCTTCGTAGGAACTTCGGAGAGCAAGTAGAGAACATCGCATCAACGGCGGAGTACCACTGGATGGCCGGCAATTTTCTCAAATACGCCGGTCCTCTCACGGTAAAGGATCTCCCGGTGGACGCTCACGAACTCATCGCCCTCTGCGCTCCCCGACCAGTCTTCATCAGTAGCGGTTCGCAGCAGGTGGAAGGCGGATGGGTCGATGCGAGGGGGATGTTCCTGGGCGCGGCGGGAGCTGGCCCGGTTTACAGGATGCTCGACAAGAAAGATCTGGGAACCGCGGGGTTTCCGCCGATCGAGACCGCGCTGATCGATGGCGATGTCGCATTCCGTCAGCATAGCGGAGGACACACGACTGGCCCAAACTGGCCCACGTTCCTCACGTTTGCGGATCGCTATATTAAAGGTCCAGCGGCCACACCGCCATCTCACCGTTAACCTGCTCACCGCAGTCGATGACTTTTAGGTCCTCGTAGCTTGTCCCCAACATCGTTCAGCTAATTATCATTCATCGATTGCCGTTGCTAACTGTTCCGTCGTGCTGTCGCGCAGCAGCCCTCGTGCGACGATCTCTCATCGGGGGATATCTATGCAATTTCGACGTTCAATTCGCGGCACATTGGCGGCCGTCCTCATTCCTGATGCAAATGCTGCCCGTGCTATGTCGCCACCCGTGGCTCTGACCACCGGTTGCCACAATTACGCCGGATGCAGTGCCAGGCTCGACATTTCACCCGCTGACCGTGGACCTGCCCGACTACGCAAATGAGGATAGGAGCCTATCTTGCTCTAGCATGCAGCGCTTGTCGTGTCGCCTCCAGTGTGTTGATCAGCGACTCCTTGGGGAGTTTCTGGATGATCGGTTCAATGGCCCATCCCAGACCAAATGGGACGTCACGGGTCAGCGAGATGGCTCGGCACTCGACGACGACCCCAGCATCACGTTGCTCGAATCGCCAGTAGGAATACAAGCGCCAGAGGAAACCGTAACCGGTATCAGGTTGCAGGACTCGTTCATCCCGCCTTCCGGCGCTTTCCACTTCTGCGACTCGGGTTGTATGTGAGCGGCACTCCCAGTGCTTTCCGTCCACCGGACGATAGTGCACATCATGATCGGTATCGAGCACCACGGTGATAATCTTCTTTTTCAGAAGCCGCAAATAGATCCGGAAATCGTTGTCGTCACGGCTGATTAGCTTCGAATCCATCACATCGGGCTTGTAGATGCTCTTGTGGTTATCGTAGTCCTGGATCACGGCAAATATTTTCTGGATCGTGGAATCAAGCATGAATGCGGCCGCGATCCAGTCGTGGATCAAGCCATTCGGCACCTTAGCGGGCCCTTTCCCAGACCAGAATTGTGCCACTACGCGCCCTTGATGCAGTCCCTGAACTCGGCCGGGCGCCGACTCCGACCACAGGAATGGCTCACTTCCACGCAGCGTGTGCGCCATCTCTGCTTCCGCTTGCTGAATGTAAGTAACAAAGGCTTCAAGAGTCCGGGAGTCCAGTTGGACAGGCTTTACGGTTTGCGCCATGGGGTCCCAACCCGTTCTTGAATCGTGATCCGACCACAACGGCTTGTCAATCTCTGCTACGACGTAGTGGGAACCAGTGCCAGTTCTTCATTGTGCACATTCAGGATCTCACGTACAGTAGGGCAGACTTGCAATGAGAAGAACCCACGTTGTCCCCCGGAATTCCGGTTCCCCTATTCGTGTTCAGGATTTTCAGGAAGCTGACGTACCTATCTTTAGCGAGGTGTTGTTTGCAGCGGAACTGGTACTGCTGCATGCCGCGCCTCTGTATTACGGTCTGGGGATACCTCATGGCGACGGTTCCGCCGTAGTTCTCATTCCCGCTTTTCTCTGCCCCGATGTTTACATGACGCCAATGCGACAGTGGCTGGCACGAATCGGATACAAACCTTTCTTTTCCGGCATAGGGTTCAACAATGAGTGTCCAAACCTCCTGATTCAGCGGCAGCTGAATGAAACCATCGAGAAGGCCCTGGCCAAAACAGGAAAAGCGATTCACCTGATCGGCCACAGTCTGGGAGGGATTATCGCGCGAGCCATCGCGGCACAACGGCCAGCGAATATCGCTTCCGTGATCACCCTGGGCGCCCCCTTCCGCGGCACAGTGGCTCATCGCAGTATCTTGCGAGCGGCGGAGATGGTCCGAAACCGCATCCTGGCAAAACACGGAACCGGTGTACTTCCGGCCTGCTACACCGGCCATTGCACTTGCGATTTCCTGGATTCGTTAAGGCGGTCCATGCCTGCGTCGGTAGCAGAGACTGCAGTCTATACCCGAAGCGACGGAGTAGTGGACTGGCGCTATTGCGTGACAGACCGACCGGAAGCGGACTTTTCGGTCTCAGGAACCCATGTCGGACTTGCGTTTAACCCTTCCGCCTACGCCATCATTGCCGAGCGTCTCGCTCAGGCCAGCCGCCAACGGAGCAAACGAAGAGCACCAGTCAAATGGTGCTAAAGGCAACTGCCTGGGACCGCAATTCCCTCTTCGAGCGCCAGCTGCTGTGTATCTACCAGCCGGTTTCGACTCGTCTATCTCTGAGGATCTGCGGAAGAGGCGATCGGAGTCTTCGTTTCCTGCAAGGCCTTCGATTCTCGTATTTCTAATGCCGCCTGGCGGCGGTGAGTAGCTTCGGTGGGGTCTATTCCTGCCTTCAGATCCGTCTTCTCGATGAAGTAGCGCCACCCCTCATGGCGATCTTCTGGAGTTTGGAAACCCTCCAACTTTTTCAATTCGGACTCTGCGCTCTCCTTGCCCTTAACTACCTCGACAACTCCGTCGGACCGATAGGTCCGCACGTTATGCCGGATGATGGCGTAAGAAGCATTGCAGGCGTCGCGTATCAGAGAGAGTCCTTCGCCGGGTATCCGAGTGCGAAACAGCACGCGGTGGCAGCGTACAATGGGTTTTCAAATTTGCTAACGAGGTGCTGAAAGCTGGGAAAGGCGATCTCTCAATAGAAATCGCCTTCCGGCATAATTCGCTGCCTAGAGCGCCCGGACGTTTTCTGCCTGCCAGCCCTTGGGGCCTTTGGTCACGTCGAATTGCACGGTCTGGCCTTCCTGCAGGCTCTTAAAACCGCCCGACTGGATCGCCGAGAAATGCACAAAAACGTCCTCGCCATTCTGACGGCTGATAAAGCCGTAGCCCTTGGCATCGTTGAACCACTTTACTGTTCCTTGTTCCATGTGTTTTGTACTCTTGTTCCTTTGAGATAGTTACGCTGGAGGGATTCGGAAGAAAACTTGGCAGGTTACTGGCTGTTGAAGCGAGAGCTGCTCACGACCGATTCGGTCTAACGCACAGAGGCATCGTACGCGAAGCGTGAACCATTAGCAAGTGGATTCGCCCAAGTCCTTGATTTGAAGCGCTGATTCACTCGAACAGAACGATCGGTGGAGATCACATTGAGGGAACCGGCTGCGAGGCTATTGCGCTCCTTCGGTACGACGCACCTGGACAGAGTATACTGAAACTACTTAACCTCGAAGACACTGCACCAGAGCAACTTGCGCCTTCGCGATTGAGAGATCGGGAGGCTTTTGCCAGTATCGTCGGTTCTCCCTGAAAAACTCGTCCTTGTTCCCAACACAAGACCTGGACGCGCGAGTTCGCGTCTTGCTAGGGCGTCCATTTTCACCGCTTCGCTCATGCTGCTCAGAAGATCGCTGATGCCGACAGTCTCCGGCCTGCCGCCACGAAGGTTGTGATCATCTGCGGCGCTTTAACCCGCACGATAAAAGAGGAGTTCCATATGTCTTCACTGAATGGTGACAAGTCCAGGTATCACCGGGAGCGCAAGCAGAAGATCGCTCGACGGAAGCGCACTCGTGAATTGCTGCAGCGCGCAGCCACGCAAGGCAAATCGGCAAACCGTCCACTCGAGAAGGCTCCCAGGCCGGTGACAGCATGACGACTCCCCTTCTGACACTGAAGCTTTCCGTACCGATCCCGGGTGTAGACAAGAAGAAGCGGGTGCTCCTGATTGACACCTCTTCTCATAAGCGCGAACTCCGCGCAGAAATCATGAGAAAACTCGGCATCGACGTCGACTCCGCGGCAGATATTGGCGAAGCGCGCTGCTGGTGGAAAGCCGACCTGTATGATCTGGTTCTGATCAACGTCGAGAACACGCGGGGCAACCGCGACAAGTTTTGCGACGACATTCGCACCGCTACGCCCCGGCAGCGTTATGCCTTTCTGGTCGGAAAGCCCGAATATCTCTCCCATTCGCCGAGTCCGGACTCTCCCCTTCAGCAGGATGATGAGGTTGTCCCGATGGCCGATGTGGGAGTAGCGCTTGCAGCCAACCTCGACGACCTGCCGCAACGCTGGGGGATCCTGGAGGCCTCGCGACGAATCTCCGCAGTTCGCTCGGCGTCCAATGCCCGCACCCGAGCAATGCGGAACCGGCCGGCTCAGCCACGCGATCTTGAGACACGGTACACTGAGTACGCCGTTGCCGCGACTCCCACTCTGGACGATCTGCTGAGAAAGGACATGCAATGAAGAACCTTTATGTCGGAAATATCCCCCACAGTACAACCGAAGCCGAACTGCGGAGCCTCTTCGAGGCGCACGGCGCGGTGGAAAAGGTCAGCCTTGTGACGGATCGCGATACGGGACGCTCGCGAGGTTTTGCGTTCGTAGAAATGACCAATGCCAGCGAAGCCGATAAGGCAATCGCAGCGCTCAACGGTACCGAACTGGGCGGCCGGGCTTTGACCATCAACGAGGCCAAGCCCAAGACGGACCGGCCACGAAGCGGCGGCCAGCGTTTTGGCGGCGGGGGCGGAGGCGGCCGGGGGCGCGACGACTATCGCGGCCACGCGCGGCAACCGCGCGAACCGCGCTGGTAGATTCTTTGAGGATAAGCAGACCGGCAGGTCCAGTTTCGACATCACTGGCCGGCCGCTCACACACCATCGACTGGGAGACAGGGTATGCCACGAGGCCGATCAACGTTTACCAAGCGTCAGAAGGAACAGACACGGCAGCAGAAACAACGCGACAAAGCAGAGCGCAGGATCCAGCGGAAAGAAGAGAAGCCCCTGTCGGGCACCACGGATGAAATGGCCGAACTGCGAGCACACGCAGCCGCGCAGGCGGCCCTGTTCAACGTTGGCTTCGAGGAATCACGATCCTCTGAAGAACCCGCCACCGGCAGTGACATCCGGATTAAACCGTAACCGCGACCCCGTTATTGCGAGTCGCCGGAGTTTGAGGCTTCGGCGACCTCCATCCGCAATTTATACGAATACCTCACCCGGCAATGCCGTCAGAGTCCGCGAGGCGAGCGTGTTTTGAGTGATTCGCCGCGTCGGTCCGGAGGCGGGAGTGTCCATCTGCTTGCGCTCGATCCGCAACCGCAGCGCGCGCTCGATCTGACGCAGTTCCAAGACCTCGGCCCCAGCAACCAGCGTTGAAGCGCGCCCCTGAGATCCAGCCCGGCCGGTACGGCCCACACGATGGATGAAGTCTTCCGCCATCTTGGGAACGTCATAGTTGATGACGTGGGCGACATCGTCCACATGCAGGCCACGCGCTGCGATATCGGTGGCTACCAGCACCTGAAACCGGCCTTCCTGAAATCCGCTCAACGCACCATTCCGCTGCGATTGCGAGCGGTCGCCATGAATCATGGCTGCGTTGAAACCATCCCGGACAAGTTCCTTGGCCAGCCGCTCCGTCCCACGCTTGGTGCGCGTGAAAATCAGCGTCTGTCCCTTCTCGGAATAGAGCAAATGCCGGACTGCGTCGAGTTTCTCTCCCGGCCGCACTTCGTAGGCGTTGAGTTCCACGCTTTCAGCGGGCTTGAGCACCGAGCCCAGAGCGACCCGCACTGGCTCGCGCATATAGTCGTTGACCAGCCCGGCGACGGATTGCTCCATCGTGGCCGAAAAACAAAGGGTCTGGCGTTGCTGCGGAAGAGCGGCTAGAATCCGCCGGATCGCCGGCAGAAACCCCATATCCAGCATGCGATCGGCTTCATCGAGCACAAGGATTTTCACGTACCGCAAGTCGGCAAATTTGCGGTTCATCAGGTCCTGCAACCGTCCCGGCGTAGCAATCACCAGTCCCGAACCAGCGCGAAGCCCCTGGATCTGCGCCTTCTCGGATACTCCGCCGATGATCAGCGCGGCTTTCGGCATGGCCTTCGTGCGCAGTTGCTCGTATTGCTCGTGGACCTGGATCGCGAGCTCTCGCGTCGGCAGCAGCACCAGGGCGGTCGTGTGCCGCGTTGCCTCCAGGTTCAGGGTCTCGATGAGGGGAATAAGAAACGCCAGGGTCTTGCCAGTGCCCGTCTGAGCAGTGCCGATCACGTCCCGGCCTTCAAGAGCAGGAGGAATCGCACGTTCCTGGATTGGGGTAAGGTTGGTAAATTGAGCTGCCGACAGCTTCCGCTGCAATGCGGAAGACAGGGGCAGTTGCGAAAATGTAGTCATTCAGTCTTGTTCTTTCTGGAGGGCTTGCGTTCACACACTCTGACACACGTCTAGAGACGCCATCCGCTCACGTTCAATTTTTTGGAAGTTCACGCAAATAATACGGCGGGCAGGATTGGCGGAGATGATGCTGGTCTAAAGAAGTGACCACCGCGTGACGAGCAAACCGTGGCAAAAGCGTCCCTACAATTATACCAGGTAGCGAACTCGGCACCATTGATTCGCAGTCCAGTACCTACCGATACCCTGCAAAAACTCACAGTATCAAGCGTCCGGCACCCACGCTAGGGTCGAAACGCCAAACAAGCAGGAGGGAACAGTCATGCCCAGCTCAGCCAAACAAGGCGAGTCATTCCGGCTCAATGAGGTGCGGAGTCTTGGTGTTCCATGGCGCCTGTGGGGCCCTTACCTCAGTGAGCGGCAGTGGGGCACGGTACGCGAAGACTACAGCCCCGACGGATGTGCCTGGGACTACTTCAGCCACGACCAAGCCCGGTCTCGCGCCTATCACTGGGGAGAAGACGGAATCGCCGGCATTTCCGACGACAAGCAACGACTGTGCTTTGCCGTTGCCCTGTGGAACGGCGTCGATCCGATCCTCAAGGAACGATTGTTTGGACTCACAAACAACGAGGGCAATCACGGCGAGGATGTGAAGGAATACTACTTTTATCTCGACAATACTCCGACGCACTCCTACATGAAGTACCTGTACAAGTATCCGCAGCGGCCTTATCCATATGGGGATCTGATCGAAAACAACCGTCAGCGCTCGCGACTGGACCCTGAGTATGAGCTCTTAGACACGGGCGTCTTCAACGACGATCGCTACTTCGACGTGTTCGTCGAGTACGCCAAACAGGCGCCGGAAGACATCCTGATTCAGATCACTGTGTGGAACCGCGGCCCTGAACCAGCGCCGATTCATGTGCTCCCTTCCCTATGGTTTCGCAACATGTGGTCCTGGTGGGCCGACCGTGAAAGACCCTCCCTGGAACAAGGTATCTCGCAAGAAGGCATCCCGTTTGTGGCGGCGCGCCACGCGCAACTCGGCGAGTATCGGTGGCACCCCGATCGAAAAGTTCCGATCCTTTTTACCGAGAACGAAACCAATAACGAACGCATCTTCAACCGGCCCAATGCTACGCCCTTTGTTAAGGACGGCATCAACAACTGTGTAGTGGAGCGCGCCGAACATGCGGTCAATCCCGAAAGCAAAGGTACAAAATGTGCCGCGCATTACGACCTTCAGGTTCCTCCCGCTCAGAGTGAAACCATCCGCCTGAGGTTGTGTCGTTCTCAGGGCGAAGCCCAACAGACAACCATGAAGTTCTTCATCGGGAGCTTCCCCGCCCTGATCCAAGCCCGCAAGTCAGAAGCAGACCAATTCTATGAATCGATCTCGCCAGCGACTTTAGATCCTGATAGCCGTTCCGTCATGCGGCAGGCTCTGGCTGGGATGTTGTGGAGCAAACAGCACTATTTCCTCGATTTGCAACTTTGGTTGCGGGAGCACAGTTCCAGCCCCGGCGCGGCCCGCCGCACCCGCAATAACCAGTGGTACCACATGCTCAACGACGATGTGATCTCCATGCCCGACAAATGGGAATATCCCTGGTACGCCGCGTGGGATCTGGCCTTTCACACTATCTCGCTGAGTATTGTGGATCTGGACTTCGCCAAACATCAGCTGGAACTGATGTTCGATACCCTGTATCTCCATCCCAGCGGACAGATTCCAGCATATGAATGGAACTTTGGTGACGTGAATCCTCCCGTCCACGCCTGGGCCGCTTTCCACCTCTATAAACAGGAAAAGGAAATGAGCGGACGAGGCGATCTCTCTTTCCTGAAACGTTCCTTCGACCGCCTGATGTTCAATTTTTCATGGTGGGTAAACCGCAAGGACCCCACGGGGCGCAACGTCTTCGAGGGAGGGTTTCTCGGCCTCGACAACATTGGCGTGTTTGATCGCAGCGCACAACTGCCAACCGGCGGAAGGCTCGAACAGACCGACAGAACTGCGTGGATGGCTTTCTTCTGCCAGAACATGCTGGAAATTGCGCTGGAACTTTCCCGGCATGACACCAGCTATCAGGTGGTGGCGACAAAGTTCTGCGAGCACTTCTTGTGGATTGCCAGCGCCATGGACCGGATCGGCGACAATGCGGACGAATTGTGGGATGAAGCCGATGGCTTCTTCTATGACGTCCTGCGTCTCCCCGACGGCAGCGCGTGTCGACTGAAAGTGCGCTCATTGGTGGGATTGTTACCCCTGTGCGCCACAACCGTTCTGTATCCGGATGCGCCTTCGCAATGCCCGGAATTTGTGCGCGACATCCAGAAATTCCTCGAACGAAACTCCCATCTGACGATCAATATTGCTTCCCCGACGCAGAAGGGCCATGCAGGACGCCATCTCCTGGCGATCCTGGGAGAGCAAAAGTTGCGCCGCATCCTTGCGCACATGCTCGATGAGAATGAATTCTTCGGCCCTTACGGCATCCGCTCGGTTTCCCGTTACCATCTGGAGCACCCTTATATATTCCGCGTTGGAGGGCAGGAGTTCCGCGTGTCGTACGAACCGGCTGAGTCGCAGTCCGGAACCTTCGGCGGAAACTCCAACTGGCGTGGCCCGGTCTGGTTTCCGATCAACATGCTCCTTCTGCGCGGACTGCTGGCTTCTTATCTTTATTACGGCGACGATTTCAAGGTGGAATGCCCGACGGGTTCAGGTCGCCTTAAGACTTTGTTCGAAGTCGCGCAGGAACTCATCCGCCGCTTGTACGCCATTTTCCTTTGCGACAAAGCCAATGGTGGGCGCCGCCCGGTATTCGGCTCTGCGCAGAAATTTCAGAACGATCCTCATTGGCGCGACTACATGCTCTTCTACGAATACTTTCATGGGGACAATGGCGCCGGAATCGGCGCCAGCCATCAGACCGGCTGGACCGGCCTGGTGGGCCGCCTTCTTCAGCTTTCGGTCGAGCTTGACGCTAAGCGCTTGCTTGAGACGGAACACAAACCTGTGCTTGTCCAGACAACCGCGCCTCCTCCCCATGCTGTGGCAAGTGACTAGTTCACGTCACAAAGGCGGATATCACCATGCTCCCGACTCGTTGCCTGGATGTCATTGTCACGGTCTTCGTATCCATACTGGCGGCAATCGCCGTTGTTCAGCCGGCGAGCGATCCCACGGTGGTGAAGACTGATGAAGGAACCGTACGAGGCATGGCCGCAAACGGAGTGATCAGCTTCAAAGGCATCCCTTACGCTGCGCCTCCGATTGGCCCTTTGCGCTGGCGCGTGCCTCAGCCGGCCAAACCATGGCAGGGTGTTCGCAACGCAGTCGAGTTCGGTCCCAATTGCATGCAGTCTGACGATGTCCCGAAATCGGAAGACTGTCTGACTCTTAACATCTGGCGGCCCGCGGAGGCGATCGCTCCCCTTCCAGTCATGGTGTGGATCTATGGCGGCGCGCTTGTCCATGGCCGCACATCACTCTATCCGGGAGACGCGCTGGCAACCCAGGGTGTCGTGGTCGTGAGCATGAACTACCGGATGGGCCGGCTCGGTTTCTTTGCTCACCCGGCTTTGGCGGCTGAGGCGCCTGGCGATGTACGCAGCAACTATGGCTATATGGATCAGCGTGCCGCGTTCCTCTGGGTTCAGCGGAACATTGCTGCATTTGGCGGTGACCCGAAGGCTGTCACTATTTTCGGGGAATCCGCCGGAGGTGGCTCGGTCATGGTCCATCTCACCTCGCCTATGTCGCGCGGACTGTTTCACCGCGCCATCCTGCAGTCGCCGGGAATTCCGACCGCACGCGAGAAGGTTCTCCCCTTGACTGAGCTGGCAGACGCCGAAAAATTGGCAGTCGACTATGCGCGTTCCCTAGGAGTGACCGGAGATGGTCCAGAAGCTCTGAAGGCACTCCGCGCCCTCCCGGCTGAAAGACTTGTTGAAGGTACGGCGTCGCAGGACGTCCTAACGGCATTGTCAGCCGATAAACACGTGACCGGAGTAGCAGGAGCGGTTCGCGATGGCAAGTTTGTCGTGGAAGCCCCCGAGGCGGCATTCGCCGCCCGACACCAGGCGATGGTTCCTGTAATCATCGGATCGAATGACCGCGACCTCGGGATCGGAAATGCCTCCGGCAAGGATGACCTGTTTTCAGTCTTCGGCTCGAATGCCAGCGAGGCCCGTAAGCTCTATGACCCACGAGGAGATCAGCTCCTTGACGAACTAAAACAGCAGGTTTTTGCCGACAAGACGCTGGTCGAACCGTCCCGTCACCTTGCTGACGAAACGGCGGGAGCCGGACAGCCGACATGGTGGTATCGCTTTTCTTACGTGGCCGAGTCTCAGCGCGACAAGCTTAAGGGGACCTTGCACGGGTTTGAGATTCCCTACACTTTCGACCTGCCTACGGCGATCGTGCGCGACAAGGTCACTGCTGCGGACAAGGCAATGGGAACGATCGCGAGCGCCTATTGGGTGGCCTTCGCAAAAAGAGGCAACCCCAACGGAGGAAAAGCGCCGGAATGGCCGCGCCATGATCCGCGGGTCGACCGCACCATGAATTTCACCAACTCTGGCCCAGTCGTGGGGCCCGACCCTCTGAAGTCCCGCCTTGACCTCTGGCAGAAGGTCTGGAAGTCAGACCGGTCAGACCGGTAAATCCATCCTGTCATTGTTAACAGTTACAACGGGTAGAAGCCACCGATTAAATACCGGACATCACAGCCGCCAGAGCAGGAAAAAGGGTGGAGGCTGCGGTTCCGTCCTTTCAGGTCGACATCATGCAACCAGAATCCGCAATAGCAGCCGTGTCACCGGTTTCACTTCGGCAACAGCAAGATATGGTGTGGATTCCCGGCGGATCATTCCTCATGGGCTCCGACAAGCACTATCCGGAAGAAGGGCCCAGTCACAGAGTTTCGGTCGAAGGATTCTGGATCGACAAGTACGCCGTAACCAACGAACAATTCGCCCGCTTCATCGACGCGACAGGGTATGTGACTCTAGCCGAGCGCCCGGCCAACCCGGAGGATTATCCTGGCGCAAAGCCCGAATTGCTACAGCCGTCCTCGGTGGTTTTCGTCAAGCCAGAGTATCGCGTCGACCTTCGCAACCACTTCAACTGGTGGACTTACATTCGCGGCGCGAACTGGCGGTATCCGGAAGGGCCTGAGAGTTCCATCGAGGATCGCGCCCAGCATCCGGTCGTGCACATCGCCTACGAAGACGCTGAGACCTACGCCAAATGGTCCGATAAAGAACTCCCAACGGAGGCGGAATGGGAATTCGCCGCACGTGGCGGGCTCGATGGCGCGGTCTATGCGTGGGGAGAAGACTTCACACCCGGCGGAAAGTACATGGCCAACACCTGGCAGGGGGAGTTCCCAATCCAGAACCTTCTGAGCGACGGCTACGAGGGAACCGCTCCCGTCGGGCAGTTCCCGCCAAACGGTTATGGCCTCTTCGACATGATCGGCAACGTGTGGGAGTGGACCACGGATTGGTATGCCGCCCGCCATCCCGAAGCAAAGGGCTGTTGCGGCGGCGCCATCCCCAAGGGGGATCGCGAAAAGAGTTACGACCCACAACAGCCGAACATTCGCATTCCGCGCAAGGTAATCAAGGGCGGATCGTTTTTGTGCGCGCCGAACTACTGTCGCCGCTATCGACCTGCCGCGCGCATGGCCCAGCCCATCGACACCTCAACCTGCCACGTCGGTCTTCGCCTAATCAAACGGCCCCAGCCCGGGCAAGAGGCTTGCGGGTGTCACGGAGTTAGCGACAAATGAAATCCAAAGCCAAATCACGCACTCTCTCAGGAGAAAACAAGATGCCCGACAAAGTTACGCAAATGGCCAAGAAGCCGAACATCCTCATCATCTGGGGCGACGACATCGGCTGGTTCAACGTTAGCGCCTACAACCACGGAATCATGGGATATCGCACGCCGAACATCGACCGTGTTTTCAAGGAAGGCTGCATGTTCACCGACTGGTACGGTCAGCAGAGTTGCACGGCCGGCCGCGCCGCTTTCATTACTGGCCAGTCTCCAATCCGCACCGGCCTTACCAAAGTCGGCCTTCCCGGGGCCGATCTCGGATTGCAGCCCGAAGATCCGACTATCGCGGACTTGCTGAAGCCGCTCGGCTACGCGACGGGCCAGTTCGGCAAGAACCACCTTGGCGACCGCGACGAATTTCTGCCGACCGCGCACGGGTTCGACGAGTTCTTCGGCAACCTGTATCACCTCAACGCAGAGCAGGAACCGGAGTGCCCTGATTATCCGAAAGATCCGGAATTCAAGAAGAAGTTTGGCCCCCGCGGGGTACTCAAGAGCTGGGCGAGCCCGGATGGCACGCAGAAGATCGAAAACACGGGCCCGCTCAACACCAAGCGCATGGAGACCGTGGATGAAGAGTTCCTGGGAGCAAGTCTCGATTTCATCGAGAGGAACGCCAAGTCTGGGACGCCGTTTTTCTGCTGGTTCAACTCCACTCGCATGCACATCTTCACGCACCTGAAGAAAGAGTCGATCGGCGTGACGGGGCTCGGCACTTATCCGGATGGCATGGTGGAGCACGATGGTCACGTCGGGCAGTTGCTGAAAAGGATTGACGACCTTGGCATCGGGGACAACACCATCGTCATGTATTCGACCGACAACGGCGCCGAGGTCATGAGCTGGCCTGATGGCGGTTCCACGCCGTTCCGTGGCGAGAAAGATACTAACTATGAAGGCGGATGGCGCGTGCCCTGCGCGGTCCGGTGGCCAGGCGTCATCAAGCCAGGGACCGTGTCGAATGAACTCTTCTCCCATACCGACATGTTGCCCACGCTTCTGGCCGCCGCCGGCGAGCCTGACATTGTCGAGAAGCTCAAGAAAGGACACAAAGCCGGGAACAAAACGTTCAAAGTCTGTATCGATGGCTACAATCTGTTGCCCTTCCTGAAAGGCGAGGTGAAGGAGAACCCGCGCAAGGGATTCCTGTACTGGAGCGATGACGGCGACCTGATGGCCATACGTGTCCAGAATTGGAAGGCCAATTTCATAGAGCAGCGGAAGGAGGGCTTCGAAGTCTGGAGTGAACCGTTCGTCTCCCTGCGAGTTCCCAAGATCTTTAATCTGAGGAGCGACCCCTTTGAACGTGCTGACGTCGACGCCGACATGTTCTACGCCAAATGGATGGCGGACCGCGCATTTCTCCTGGTTCCCGCCCAAGCGATCGTCGGGCAGTTCCTGAAAACCTTTGAACAGTTCCCGCCGCGTCAACGGCCATCGAGCTTCAGTGTCGATCAGGCTGTCGAGAAAGCGCGACAGCAGGAGGCGGCGATGGCCAAGGCGATTGGCGGCGGCGTGAAATAACACGAACCTTTCTCGCGAGCCGTCAACATGGTGGGGTGCTGAATGGCAATCGAAATGAACGCGGAGTTCACCATGCACTCGCAGAATGGCGGCTCGGCTGAACTCCGCGACTTTTACGAAAGGATGCCCTATCCGGCCCCCCTCACCAGCCTTGACGAACACCGCGATCTGTATCGCAATCCGGAGCGTCGCCGAGCCCTGTTTCACCTGATATTCCCCAGTGAGCGGCCCCGTACGAATTTGGACATCCTGGTCGCGGGCTGTGGCACTTCGCAGGCTGCGCGATATGCGCTTCGCGAGCCCGACGCTCGAGTCACGGGCATCGATATCAGCGGAACGAGCCTGGCCCACACACGCACGCTTCAGGAGAAATACAAGCTAGACAACCTCACACTCCATCAGCTATCGCTCCTTGATGTGCAGCAACTGGGACAGAGCTTCGATCTCATCGTCTGCACTGGCGTTCTGCATCATCTGGCAGATCCGGACGTCGGACTGCAAGCTCTTCGCCGTGTCCTCAAACGTGACGGCGCGATGCAAATCATGGTGTACGCCAGATATGGGCGGACCGGGCTCTATATGATCCGGGAGTACTGCCAACTGTTGGGTATTACCGCAACGCAGCCGGAATTGCTCGCTCTGGGAGCCACGCTTCGGTCCTTGCCGGAGAATCATCCCCTGGCGCATCTGCTGGACAAGGTCCAGGATTTCGCCCATCCCTATTCGCTGGCAGATGCCTTTCTCCATCCTCAGGATTGTGCTTTCACCGTGCCGGAAATTTTCGACTGGCTTGATCGATGCGGAATGTCTTTCGGGCGGTGGATGGAGCAGGCTCCCTATCTTCCACAGTGCGGTGCACTGGCCGGAACACCTCATGCCGAACAATTGCGTGAGTTGCCTGAACCCGCGCAGCATGTCGCGGCCGAACTCTTCCGCGGAACGATTACGCAACACAATTTCGTCGCATATCGGCGCGATCGACCGTTCGACAGACAGCCTATCCGCTTCACGGGCGAGCAATGGCGCAACTACATTCCCATCAGCTTGCCGTGGACGAAGTGCATTCGCGACGGCGTTCCGCCAGGGGCGATTGCGGTTCTGCTCAATCAGGCGCACAAGCATCCGGACCTCACTCTGAAGGTCAACGCCGCACAGTATCGATTGTTCACTCAGATCGATGGACACAGAACGCTTGGCGAAATCGTCCAGAACTCGGAAACGGACGAAAAGCGCATTCTGGAATTCTTCCAGCGACTTTGGCAGTACGACCAGATTGTGTTTGACGCATCGGGCGCGTGCGGTGGTACGAACATGGCTTCATAACTCGGACGAAAACCGATGAAACTCAAAAACTAAACTCAAAACGATTCAGGAGGAAACAATCCATGCCGCGGAAATCCAACAGTTCTTCCAAGAAGCCGAACATTCTCGTCATTTGGGGAGACGACATCGGCATTCAAAACCTCAGTTGCTACAGTCACGGGATGATGGGCTATCGAACACCGAACATCGACCGCCTCGCCAAAGAAGGCATGCTGTTCACCGATTCCTACGGCGAGCAAAGCTGCACCGCTGGCCGCGCGTCATTCATCACCGGCCAGAGTGGCTTCCGCACGGGTCTGACCAAGGTCGGAACACCCGGCGCCACGGTCGGCCTGCAGGCGCAGGATGCCACCATCGCCGAATTGCTCAAGCCGCAGGGATATGCGACGGGCCAATTTGGTAAGAACCACCTGGGTGACCGCAACGAGTACCTCCCAACCGCGCATGGCTTCGACGAATTCTTCGGCAATCTCTACCATCTCAACGCCGAAGAGGAGCCGGAGCTGCCCGACTGGCCGTCGAAAAAAGAGTTTCCAAAATTCAACGAGCAATTTGGTCCGCGCGGCGTGCTGCACTGCTGGGCCACCGACAAAGATGATCCCACCGTCGATCCTCGCTATGGCCGCGTCGGCAAGCAGAAGATCAAAGACACAGGCCCGCTCACCAAGAAGCGCATGGAAACTTGCGACGACGAATTTGTCGCCGCGGCCAAGGATTGGATCAAGAAGCAGCATGATGAGGATAAGCCGTGGTTCTGCTGGCTCAACACCACTCACATGCATCTGCGCACGCACACCAAACCCAGCAGCCTCGGGCAGGCCGGCCGCTGGCAGTCCCCTTATCACGACACCATGATCGATCATGACAATAACGTGGGCGAGATGCTCGATCTGCTCGACGATCTTGGCATCGCCGATGACACCTTCGTCCTGTACAGCACCGACAACGGACCGCACATGAACACTTGGCCCGATGGCGCGATGACCCCATTCCGCAGCGAGAAAGATACGAACTGGGAAGGCGCATTCCGGGTCCCGCTGCTCGCGCGCTGGCCCGGCAAGATTCCTGCCGAGTCGGTCTCAAACGAAATCGTCCAGCACCATGACTGGCTGCCCACCTTCCTGGCCATGGCTGGCGAACCCGACATCGTTGAGAAATGCAAGGGCGGCTACACCGCTGGCGACAAGCATTTCAAAATCCACATCGACGGCTTAAACCTTCTGCCCTATCTCACCGGTAAGGAGAAGAAGAGCCCTCGGCAGGGCTTCATCTACTTCGACGATGACGGCAACCTGGTCGCCGTGCGTTTTGACAATTGGAAAGTAGTGTTCATGGAGCAACGATGCGAGGGAACGCTGCGCATCTGGGCCGAGCCCTTTGTCGCTCTTCGCGTCCCAAAGCTCTACAACCTTCGCACCGATCCGTTCGAGCGTGCCGACATCACCTCGAATACCTATTACGACTGGTTCCTGAATCACGACTTCATCGCCCTGGCGGCCACCGGAATCGTGTCGCAGTTCCTGGAGACCTTCAAGGAGTTCCCGCCACGACAGCGGGCCGCTTCCTTCACCATTGATCAGGCGATGGAGAAAATGACCGCTGCGGGAACCGGCGGCAGCGCCGCTGCCCCGGCCAGCGCCGACGGAAAACAACAGAAGGCTGCGTGAACGGGATCGCTAATCCCGCCGCGCCGGACTGTCCTCCGGCGCGGCGGTCGTTCCGCAACGGGTGAATCGACTCAGCTTCACTAAGGAATCTAGCCATGACCGTGCAATCAATGATCCTGCTCGGCGTAAAGATCAGTATCATGCTGACCGTGTTCGCGCTGGGAACGAAGGCAACGCCAGCCGATGCGACATTTCTCTTGCGGCGTCCTCGGGACTTGACCCGCGCGCTCCTCTCTATGTATGTGTTGATGCCCGTGCTGGCGTTGATTTTGGACTTGACCTTTAACCTGAATCCGGCGGTCAAGATTGCTTTGGTCGCTCTCTCGGTGTCGCCGGTGCCGCCGATCTTTCCCAATACGTCATTCAAGTCTCACGGCAGGGACGACTACACATTCGGGCTTTTGGTGGCAACGCCGCTCTTGGCGATCATCGTTATCCCCATCGCGATGGGGGTCTTTCAATGGGTCAGCGGTTTCTCTCTGCAGATGTCCGCGCGATCCGTCGCCGGATTGGTTTTCACTACGATATTGATTCCGCTCCTCCTTGGAATGGCGCTACGGACATGGGCGCTGTCGCTCGCAGAACGAGTAGCTAAACCAGTCGGCACTTTCGCTTCTATCCTTCTTCTGGTTTGTTTCCTGCCCGTTCTGATTGGTTCGGCTCGCACGATTCTGTCGCTATTTGGGGACGGAACGCTGCTCAGCATGTCCGTGTTTGCTCTCGTCGGGCTCGCGATTGGCTACTTTCTCGGAGGACCGGAACGCGAAAATCGGAGCACATTGTCATTAGCAACTGCGACTCGACATCCGGGAGTAGCAATAGCGATTGCACATACCAACTTTCCCCAACAGAAGCTGGTTGTGCCCGCGGTTGTCCTCTACTTGATTGTGGCCGGGCTTTTGCACGCCATAGCGTCCTCCTGGCGTGCGCGCGCTGGTCGTACGCCGACTGCGACCAGGGATCGCATGGCGGCTTGAATTGGTAAGAGAAATCTGATGGCGACGTTCCCAGAGAGATTCGCGCCTGACTTGTTCCCTACGCCTGCGGGGAGCGATGCGCGAGGAAGATGGTTCGAAGGCCTACGATTCCTGATTCGCCAGACGCGAATCATGACCTCGATTCTGAAACACCCGCAAGTACCTTGGCATGCCAAACTGGTGGCGGGATGCACCGTTGGCTATTTGCTGAGCCCGATTCAGCTGATCCCAACTCCGATCCCCGTCATTGGGCAACTCGACGACCTGGCCGTCCTGATCGTGGGCATGAAGCTGGTGCGCATCCTCACGCCCGCGGCGTTGCTGGAAGAGTGCTCCAGCTCAGGCTGAGTCAGGAACCTTCGACACAGATTCACGGCTCACGTCTAGGTCCGCGGTGTCTGGGACAATTCCCTGAGATGCGCCTTGCAATGCGAAACCTCGGCTCAACGCCCTTATTACTGCCTGGAAACATAGTTGGAGTTCGTCGTCTTTATTTGGATCTCCTTGCTCTTGGACGTTAGGATCGTCTGCTGAAGATAGTTCGTGTCATCTGGGAGGACCGAGAATTGGTTGGCTAACGTTACCACATCCTTCGGGCCATCCAGGTATGTGTTCACGTCATAACCAGTCAACTTCTTTGAGGCCGTGTCGAAACTGATCGCAAGACTGTCCCCTTGTTTATAGTAGTCATTGAACGTCAGGGATGTAACACTGGCAGAAGAAACATCCAGTTTGGCCTTACCGGCCTGGAATGACGCCTGCATTCTCTGAGGATCCGGCGGCACATAGTGGCCGATCAGGCTCTTGAGACGATCGGTATAGTCTTTCATTTCCTCGAGTTTCTTTTTCGCGACCTTGCCTCGCAGCCCTCCGGGCAACTCTTTTGGGGCTTGCTGCAGACCTAGCTGCGTCTTCACTACTTTGCCATCAGGGCCGATATGGCACGCCTTTTGTACATCCTTCTTGGTGTCACCCTTGATGCTGAGATCAGTGGTTTCAGTCCACGCATAATTGCGCAGTTTGGCTCGGTTCTGAGCCATCGCTTGTTTGAGTTCTGCAAACCGCTGCTTCACTTCCGACTGTGTGTCGCGCGTGGCCTGCCCCTGCAGCGAGACGCCTAGCGCAAGCAGGCTTGCGATCGATCCAATTGTGCACGTCAGGTTACGACCCATCATAGAACTCCTCCACAATTCAAGCCGCCGCCCCCCCCGGAAGTGTCTTCGATGCTAATGTGTTTCGCTATGTGCATGCTCTTTCGCCTGGGCCTTCATTTGCTGCAGTTTCTGTTGCTGCTCCGGAGTCAGTACAGCATCTACTTTGGGCTCAAACGATTCGTGAATATCATGGACCTTAGCCCATTTTTGCTGCTTGGTCAGCGATGTGTTGTTGCGCACACTCTCCACTTGCTCTGCTTCGTTGCGCAGAATCGGCTTGAGTTTTTCTTTTTGATCTTCTGTAAGGTTCAGTTGCTGACTGAGTTGTTGCAGCCGAGATTGCCATGCAGGAGGCTCTTGGGCCACGGCCGCCGCTATCAATCCACAAAGCAGGAACGGAAACAAAAGTCGCAGTTTCGTCATTGACTTTCCTCCAAAAACATAGGTGGTTGCTCCAAAAATATTGCCCGCCTTCGCCAGGAGGAACTGTCAACTTCAACAGTGACGGGATGGCGACTGAATGCTCGATGAACTCAAAACCGTCCTGTCACGTCTGACAGTTGGACTCGTAACCAAAATCGTTGCAAATAATGTAGCGGCGAGTCCGCACGAGATTCAAACTTGCAAAAAGGAAGCGGAAGAATGAAAATTCTGGCCGTCGCAGCCATTCTCCTGTCGGCCAATGTGTCTATCTGGGGGGAGGATTCCGGAGACATAGAACGTCTTCAAATCATTCGACCCGCTTCTCATGCAGAACTCTTCGCCACAGAAACTTCGTCATGGTGTCGGCAGCCGGCGCTTCTGCCTTACGGCTTGTCTTCCAGGGATACGGACATCGGGGCCGCCTCTCTGTGGTTCCAGTCCTTCAGCCTTGGGAACGAAGTTCCGAATCGCCCCGATGTGCAAAGAGCCACCAATTCCCATCTAGCGATTGGAGTGATCCCGATCTGCCCCGCAGGCCTCGTTGCCGGAAGAGATGCGGTTTCCTTTGATTCGTTTCCGATTGCCGACATGACATCCTCGCGTGAGATGATCAGCCCGTCTGCGCTTCCAATCTCGAGCGAACATCCGCGCAGCGAAGTGAAGTGGGTGTCTTTGGTCCGGCAATCTCTGAACTATCTGGCGGTCATGCATGCCTTTCGCATCGCGACTGAGCCTTCAACGCGCGCCGCATTACCCAACCCCGTCGTCGGTGGTTATTTCCAGGCGCTCGGCGCGATGCACGGCTGGTCCGATGGAGACGGCTACTATGAAAATTACCTCGGACACCCGATTGAAGGTGCGGTTTCCGGCTACATCTGGATCCACAATGATCCGCGATACCGTAACGTGGAGTTTGGAGGTAGCCGCGACTACTGGATGAGCCGCCTTCGCGCCTACGTATTTGCCTGGGCATTCAGCGAGCAATTCGAAATCGGCTTGCTCAGCGAAGCCTCCATCGGGCAAATCCAACGCTACTGTTGTGCCTACGGTTTTGTCGACCATGTCATCACGCCCAATGGCGGGATGATCTGGATGATCGGAGGCGACATTCTCGACCGCTACGTCGTGCGCAGCATTGAAGACCACACTCGGAATCGTGTGGTTCGCATCCTCGCGAGGGGTGTTCTCAATCCGCCTCTAAGCTTCGCCAACCTGATGACGGGTCAACTGCCGTGGCACCGCGAGAACCGTGCCAGCGTCAGTGACTACAATGGACAACTCTACCTTCGAGTGGATAACCCGCCGTCGCAGAAACGGCAGATTCCCACGTTCGAGATGACCGCCACACTACCCAGCGTCCTCCGATTTGATCGCGTCTCATGCATCGGTGGAGGCGGCGTAGCTGCGTTCCAGTTGAACGATTTCTGGCAATGGACCGTTGAGGCGAGTGGCTGCACCCTGGGCAATTTTGCGAGCAACTGGAGCGGGGATTCATTGACGTTCACCACGGGCCCGCAGTGGATTTCGCACTCCACCGGGCGCTGGAGTCCTCATTTTGCGATTCGCGTCGGGGGGCAAAAGGTGACGCAAGAGTACGTGAATCCAATCCTCAAAAAGATCATCCTCGGCTCGCTTCCGCCAGGCACGAATCCCAACAAGGTGCGTAATGAGTACACAACGCACTATGAAACTACCGGGGTGTCGCTCTCAATCAGCGGAGGGGCCGACCTACGCTTGAACCAGGTTATGGCGCTCCGGGTCGCAAACTTGGATTATGTTCGCTCCTGGCTCAGCCCGCTCAACGGCTACGACTTCACCCAAGGTTACCGGATAAGTACTGGGCTCGTGTTGCGCATCGGTACTTGGTGAGCCTTTGGCTGGAGGGTGCGTAATTCCAATTCTCATCGAATTGCGGTCTTTCGCTCCTCCCTTCCTGTCAGGTCTGACAGTGTTTCGTGAAGGGTTGGGTGCCGTTAAATGGTTTTTGACTCGACGACGTTACAACCGCGAGTTGCGTCACCGGCCTCGGTGGTCGCTGACAAGAGGCAACTGAGCGCCGTGCCAGGAGAATGTCCATGAAGCAAAAGCTGCGGCGTTTGATCGGGGAATTTCTGTGTCTGGGACTGTATCTCTCTGCCACCCTCTCGTCAGGCCAGACGACGCCATTGAGTGCCGCGCAACAAGGAGCCACTCCTTACTTTACGGCCAAAATGGAAAACCTGACTCAGAAGCTGCAGTTGACCTCCGATCAGCAGCAGAAGCTCAAGCCCATCGCCGAGCAGGAAGTCGGATCCCTCGAAGAAATCCGAGGGAATCCTGTTTTGACAAAGAACGAAAAGCTTTCGCGTCTGGAGTCAGTCGTTCGTAGATCAGACAAACAAATGAAACCCTTCTTGTCGGCAGAACAGTGGGGGAAGCTCCAGAACTTGCGGAAAGAACAACAAGAGGAATTGAAAACAGTCGTCCAGGAACAGGGTAAAAACAAATAGCAGACTATGTTGACCCCTTCACGGTTTGCCGGAATTGCGCTCGGGTTGGATTCCAACATGATCAAGGCATCAAAGTTGTCCCACGTTGTCCTGTCAATCCTCGCTCTCGTTGCCCTGATCCCCGCAGGTTGCCCTGCGCAAGCCTCCAAACCTGACCCGTTGCCCTCGTGGACCGATGGGCCCGCAAAGAAGGCAATCGTCGACTTTGTTGCCCGCACAACTACCATCGACAGTCTCGACTACGTGCCCGTCGAAGATCGGATCGCAACCTTCGACAACGACGGGACCCTCTGGACGGAGTATCCGATTTACACGCAGTACTCATTTGTTCTTGACCGCGTGAAGGCGTTGGCGTCGCAGCATCCGGAGTGGAAGAACACGCAGCCATTCAGTGCCGCACTTGACGGCGACGCCAAAGCCGTGATGGCTGGCGGCGAGAAGGGCCTTGTACAACTCATCGTGGCCACGCATGCGGGCATGACCACCGACGAATTCGCCCAGATCGTCAACGCTTGGATCACACAAGCTCAACACCCGCGATTCAAGCGGCCCTATACCGAATGCGTGTACCAACCCATGCTCGAGTTGCTGACCTATCTACGCACCAGCGCATTTGAAACGTACATCGTTTCTGGAGGCGGAGTTGAATTCCTGCGGCCCTGGGTCCAGCGCGTTTACGGCATACCGCCCCAACAAGTAATCGGCAGTTCGATCAAGACCAGGTATGAAATCCGCAACGGTGAGCCGGCGCTGGTGCGATTGCCCGAAGTGGACTTTGTGGACGACAAGGAAGGCAAGCCGGCCGCAATCAACAAATTCATTGGCCGGCGGCCGATTGCCGCCTTCGGAAACTCCGACGGAGACCTGCCAATGCTCCAGTGGACTGCGGCCGGCAAGGGCGCACGCCTCGCGGTGCTCGTGCACCACACCGACGCCGAGAGGGAATACGCTTATGACCGCGAATCAAAGATTGGTACTCTCGACAAAGCGCTCGACGAAGCCGCTGCCAAAGGCTGGATTGTGATCGACATGAAACGGGACTGGAAGACGATTTTCCCCTCTTCGAGAAGCGAAACCGCTCCGCCTTCAGACGACGAGGGGGAGTTAGTGACCCAAAGAACAGAGTTCTGACGCTCAAGGCACATCGGCCGCCGAGCTGATGCCGCAACCAATGTTGCAATTGTCAGTCAGACACTTAAGCTCGAATCTTTGAAGAAATCGCCTTCGCCTCCGGCTCGTGCAAGTACTTGATCAGGAGAACCTCGTTTCCTTCCTGGCCGTAGAGAACCTGGTCTACCATTTTTCGCGCAAGCAGAATACCTAACCCGCCTGGGCGCAGCCCGAGTTGTTCGCGGACGGTGGCGTGACGGATGGGATCGCCGGGAGGATTGGCAACGGCAGCGTGACTGATTTCGTCGAGGGTGAAACCGGGACCGGAATCTGATATGCGGCATGAAATCATTCGCTTAGCTCGCACGTATTCCACCTCCACGTAGCTTTTAGGATCGAAGCCTCCGCCGTGCTCCATCGCGTTGAGCAGAATTTCTCGAAATGCCATCCCCACTTGTTCACATTCTGCTTCGGGCAGGTCCGCGATTTCCCTCATGAATTGCAGCAGTCGATCGGCCGTGCGGACCTGGCAGCGCACCTCGAGACGAATCCATTCCGGAGTGGCGGAACGAATTTCGATGCCATCATCCCAGAGCGGCGCCTCGGATGCCATTTGGATCATGTGCCCAAGTTCCTCCAGTGAGTAGGGCTTGGAGAAGAAACTGAATGCGCGATCCCGCATCGCTGCGAGCACGTCCCCCGGCGTGCTTTCCTCGGCCAGAATGATGAGACGAGTGTGGGGTCGTTCTTTACGGAGCTTCCTGAGCAACTCGACATCTTCCCTGCCCGATGTCTTTTCGCTGGTGATAATCATTTCGTACGCTTTGCGTTTTGCTGCTTCAAGCGCGGCTTTATTGGTCGGCACATAAGTGATCGCCCAGATGCCAGGCTTCAGGACGCTGGTGAGCAAATTCTTCAGATCCTGATCGGCATTGATCGCGAGAGCGTCTCGAATGGCAAACGGTTGCATGGAATTTCACAAATAGGTCAATTATTGTCGCGCGCAGATCTCGGCGTAGTAACTGTCAACTCTGCTAGAGCGGGATCATTCCCGGTAACCCATCAGCAGGATGCCCAGTACCATCATCAACAGCGGCCAGACTTTTGTTAGGACTCGACGAGACTTCACCTCAGTCTCCGCCAGCGCTTTCACGAACCCGAGGCTAAGGCCCGTGATGGCATAACTCACGTGCTGCCATTGGATCCGGGACATCACTTCCATGTGATCAGGACCCTGCATTCCCGCTTCATGATGGTGGAACAGAACCAGGATCGATCCCCCAACCACAACTGCCGGATACACCCAACCGCTCCAGGCTGCCCGCAAAACCCCGCGCGCCCGTTGCCATTCAATCAGGCCCAAGCCGAGTAACAGCAAAGCAAAGATTTTGTGCTGCAACACTTCGGGGTTGGTTTGGAGAGTCCGGAGCCACTCTTTATGCCCGAAGGGCCACAACTCGGTATCACTCCATACCAGTAGAAAGAGCCCCAAGAGCAGAAAGGACATCGGCCACCCATACTTCAAGACTGCCCAGCGTTTAGTCAGGTTGTCTTGAAACAAACTGAATACTCCTGCCACGAACACGAACAATCCTGCCAGGTGATGATTGAACTCGCTCTCCTTCTTGTCTGCCAGCAACTTCGATTGCAGTGCAGGCGTCATCGTTCGATCGCCCATCATGGCATTATGCTGGTGGGCCGTATACATGGGTACGACCTGTTGTCGATTGGGCGAGCTTAGAAAGAACAAGACTGCCGCAGCCGACACAAGCATCCCGGCTACGACCAGCGCCCACGTTTGCTCTTCGAGTTGAAATCTTTCCATGATTCTCCCTGCATCCGAGGTTCGTCGCCAATTGTGCCGCCATCGGCCAGACTCTGAAACCCAAAAGACGACGTCAAGTTTCAACGGGCGAATCGAAGCCAGCCCGGTAAGGGAGAGAATGACAAAGCTGTCGGAGGTACATCACTGTCACAACTTACAGGGGGGGGCGAAGCAGCGGATCATGGCTTGAAGACATCTCCAGCGGGAACCAGTCGCAATCCGATGACCTTGTCCCCACGCATGCGGTGTTCCGCAGGTTCAGCACCGGAGGGACAGCAATAGCTATTCGACACCGCGCTCGAAAGTGTCAGCCCAGGTGGGAAGGCAGCACTATGGAATCCGCAAGCGATCACCTTCTCTGACAACCTTGGTAAACTTCTTGCCGCCGTAGTCGTACACAACCTTCAGTTCCTTGGGCGTTCCATGATTTGGATCGCCGCCCATCGTATCGTTGTTGACTTGCATGTCAATTCGATTGTCACGAATCTGGGAGCGAACCCGGAGAGTGACATCGTCGCCCCTGCCATTCCTGCCATAGATGGCCCGTTCAACATGGAGCCGGATCTCGCTGAATCCGACCGCAACCAAACACAGCCAAACCAAGGCCACTCCCAGTGATGCCGCCAAGAATCTGCGTCGAATTCTCATTGTCACTCCTCGTGAGGCGAGCCGACGCCTCCACCGGAATCACTTCTCACCCCGCTATGGGGCGTGCTCGAACGCTAACTTCAACCCGGGTCCGAAGACATCGATGAGAAATGACAGGCCTAGAATTGAGGCCGGACCCGAATGTCTTCGCACCAAGTGGAAGGGGTCGGTTCAACGATAGTGCAGTTCCGACTCGCTTTCCCAAATTCCTTCAGCGTGATTTCACCCAGCCGAATTTCATTTCATCCTCATGCTTTCTTCAGCAAGCGCGTGATCCACACTAAGATCACGGCTCCCACAAACGCCACAATGATAGAGCCAATCATCCCTCCGCCGTGCCAAATACCCAAGAGGCCGAAGATCCACCCGCCTAGGAAGCCGCCCAGAATTCCGAGAATGATGTCGACGGCGATTCCATAGCCTCCGCCCTTCATCACCTGCCCAGCCAGCCACCCTGCGATGAGCCCGACCAATATCCAAATAAGAAATCCCATCATCTCCTCCTAGCCAGTAAGTAAGACTGGCTGCGTGAATCAGATCACGACTCTTCGAGCGGTTGCGTGTGAGGGTTATATGCCGGCAGCGATTAAGAACTTTGTGCTGGCACGACACTGGCCCTTGGCGCGATTCAGTACCTCTACCGGCTACCGACTGCCATTGGTAGCGGAAGAATCCTCGCGAACCATCGATCTCGTTGCCACTGTTAACAAGTACAGCCCGTCTCTGCTGAACCACCAGTGGCCCCTCAGCAGGCCCACAGGGGTCGCACTGCACAGGTTGACAGTACTTTGCGGGCGTCCCGTCCGTTAAGGATATCTATCCACGCACAATTCCCGACAATCCATCACACTACGAAAGGAGAACTTCATGAGTGCAATGGATCTACTAGTAAACGACGTCGAAAGTCGCTTTGGCATCAGTGCCTCGAAAGCCGGGTCTCTGCTCACAGCGCTGCTTGGGATGATTCAGGAACAGAGCGGCGGATTGAATGGATTCCTCGATCGTTTTCGTCGGGCCGGTCTCTCGGAGACGGTGACCAGTTGGCTGAGCGGCACACCGGCAGCGGCTATCAGCCCAGAGAGTGTGCAAAACGCTCTGGGTTCTCAAACCGTTAACTCGATCGCCTCACGGACCGGACTCTCTCTGTCAACTGCAACCGCTGCACTAGGCTTCATGCTCCCAAAACTTGTCCAGAGCCTGGCACCGGGCGGGGCGATTCCCATGCGTTTGCCTTCCGACGCGATGGCCTACCTCTCCGGTGCCACGGGTGTGGTGACGTCCGGGGCGCGCGATGCCGTCCGAGCCGTGGAAGGCAGCAATCTACGTCGTTGGCTCTGGCCCCTCCTGGCTCTGCTGGCGGTGGCGCTTGCGTTCCTCTTGTGGCCTCGTCGTGCCACTTTTAATGTGGAGGATCAGGTCCGGCTCGCCTCAGAGAAAGCGAGCGCAGCCTTGGCCGCACTCAAGCCGGGATATGCTCCGCAGGATCTGGTCAGTGCGCTCAATCTGGAGATTATCAATTTTCCGACCGGCAGCGCCCAGATTCCCGACTACAGTACTTCGTTTCTCAACAAAGCGGCAGCCGCAATCAAAATGGCGCCGGCTGGCCTTGTGATCGAAATCGGCGGTCATACGGATAACACTGGCGACCCAGCGGCCAACCTCTCGCTTTCTCAGCAGCGCGCGGACGCGGTGCGCTCATATTTGGTCCAGCAGGGTGTCCCCGACAGTCAATTGAAGGCCGTCGGCTATGGAGATTCACATCCGATAGCCAGCAACGACACCGAGGAGGGTCGCTTTCGCAATCGTCGCATCGAGTTCACCGCGCGTTAGGCACCCTTAGGGGCTTCCGGTGGCGACAGGCCCGCAAAGGATCTGTCGCCTTTTTTTCGGTGAATCGATGCTGTCTCGCCCTCTCCGCCACTGACAGGAATTCTCCGCTCAAGGTTACCTATGGGATACAACGATCAGCACTTTGACGATCAACAGGGATTGCGATACTTGTATACTGTAGAATCCAAAATTCATGATCAAGTCAATTACTGCTTTTGCCTGGCTGCGCGATCTCGCGATCGTTCTTCTCTTTATCGCTGCAATGGATCTGCACAAAGGTTCTCCTAATGTTGCCATCCTGTTGATGATCTGTGCCGGGGTCATTTTCATCGAGCGCGTGTTGTGGTCATGGTACCTGTGCGGCCTTCGAGACCAGCGGGACAACACGACAAGCCCATGATTTCCCAGTGAGTTTCCTCATCTGTCACGTTTGACCGTAGTTTTTTTGATCTCGCCGGCCACAACTCGATTTGTTATAGACCTCACCTTTTCCGACTGCCCGACGGGAAATACGGGCTGCGCGATCTCGCTGGTCTCGATGACCTATTACTTCTGACAGTTCTGCATTTGTCGCACTTTGACGTAAAGTCTCGCCACGCAATATTGGCGCAAAGATCGAGCCGGTTCGAATCATCGTGGCAACCTCGAAGTTGCGCTAAGGAGATTCGCATGCAGCCCATCAGGTATTGGACCAGTCCTCTGCTCATCGTGCTCATTGGGCTCCTGGTGTCTTCAGGCGCAGCCCAAGAGCGTATGAGCGACAAAGACGTTGAAGCAACCATGAAAAATCTCAAGGAGGATGCCAAGAAGTTCCGTAAGACATTTGATTCCGCCGTGGGCAAGAGCACCATTCGGAAGACTTCCCAGGAGAAAGGCGCCAAGGCCCTGTCGCAGCGATTTGAAAAAGAAACAGAGAACATGCTGAACCAGTTCAAGAACACCAAGAAGGCCGATACAACACTCCCCGCAGTTCTTAGCACGTCCAACCAGTTGCAGAAAGTAATTGAAGGCGCCGGGATTTCAAGTCAGGTCAACCCCGATTGGACTCGCGTCCATACCAGCTTGGACAAACTTTCGAACGAATTCAATGTTCCAAAGAATTCCTCACCGATGTGACCGTCGAGCGCGAACTCCAGGAGAGCGGCAGTTGAAGAAACGGACATAAGGATCGTTCGAATCATCAGGCACCCATCTGTGCGCAGCCGACCTTCATCGGACTCGTGGATTCGCCCCGCTGCGCATGAGGCGCTGTAAAGGTTGACAGTTTTCAGTGTCACCTCCCCAAAGTAGCTTTCTCCCGAACGACTTTCCAGTCCCAGGCAACTGCACAGTCGAGTAGGCAGGAAGGAGTTTGGAGCCATGTCAGAGCGAACCGCACAGGATCCGATGTCAGCTGCTCGGGTTTCAGAACAGCTCGCTTCAGATCTCGGAGCAGCCGCCTGCATCTTCGGCTATCCGTTAGTCCTCATGGACGTGACACGTCAGGTGATGACCAACATCCCGGCGGCGGCAGAGAGTAGCGCTCCCACAAATCAATTTGCCAATATGCGGGCCTTCCCTGACGAAACCGATACCTTTGTTGTCAGCCCTAACGCCGATACTCTGTACACGTTCAGCTTTTTGAATCTCTCGAAAGAGCCCATTGTTCTGAGCGTCCCGGATATGAGCAAGCGTTACTACCTCATGCAAATGCTGGACGCATGGACCAACGTATTTGCCTCTCCGGGCACGCGTACGACAGGCAGCGCAAAGGCTGACTTCGCAATCGTCGGGACAGGCCGCTCGGGAAAGTTACCGGACGGCATGCATGTGATCAAGGCACCCACGAGCCTTGTCTGGATCATCGGCCGCACGCAGACCAACGGCAAGGAAGATTACCCAGCGGTGCATGCCATTCAGGATCAATACAAGCTGACTCCGCTCAGTGCTTGGGGCCAGGCCTACGCTGCACCAACCAACCTACCCGTGGATCCCAAGGTTGACATGAAGACGCCGCCGGTTGAGCAAGTGGCGAACATGGACGCAGTGGCGTTCTTCAACCGTCTTAACACTCTGATGAAAAACAATCCGCCCAGTGCTGGCGATGCGGAGGCCCTTGGCCGTTTCGCAGCGATTGGGATCGCACCTGGAAACGTTTTCGACCTCAGTGCGCTCGACCCTGCCATCGCTCGCGGTATTGAGCATGGATTTATTTCAGGACGAGCCAGAATCCAGTCGGAAGCAAAGCAATCCCATGGCAGGATTCTCAATGGCTGGCAGTTTATGAGTAATGTTGGGAGTTACGGGACGAACTATCTCTGGCGGGCCGTAGTGGCCCAAGTCGGGCTGGGAGCGAACCTTCCGGAAGATGCTGTTTACCCGCGCGCGACGACAGACATCGATGGACATCCTCTGATTGGTGCAAACCATTACGAGGTCCGCTTTCCGAAGGGACAGCTGCCTCCCGTCGGTGCGTTCTGGTCCATCACCTTGTACAATGCGAAACAATTCTTTGCCAAGAACCCCATCAATCGTTTCGCAATCGGCGATCGCGACAAGCTAAGGCTCAACGACGATGGCTCTCTTACCCTGTACATCCAGAATGCTTCGCCCGGCAAGGAGCGGGAGGCAAATTGGCTGCCGAGTCCGAAAGATGCATTCAACCTGATCATGCGACTCTATTGGCCAAAGAAGGAAGTCCTCGAAGGTACCTGGAAGCCGCCATCCATCCAGCGCGTGGCCGGTGAGGCAAGACAAGTCGCATAGGAGTAGTGCTCGCGATTTTGGTTGGTATTCGGCGGCTGTGGCAGTGCCGTTTTGGCCGCTGCATTTCCTGCCCTCGGAATCGGTTTCCTGGGTGTCGCTTTGGCATTCGGGTTGACTCTGCTCACCGCAGCCTTTGCGATCGGTCACATTTCCGGATGCCACCTGAATCCCGCAGTTTCCGCCGGACTCGTTACGGCAAAGCGTTTTCCTGCCTCCGAACTCCTGCCGTACGTGGTCGCTCGAGTATTGGGAGCGTGCGCGGCAGCCGGAACATTGTATGTCATTGCCAGCGGACGAGAAGGATTTGACTCCAGCGCTGGCTTCGCTTCCAACGGCTACGGGGCGCACTCGCCGGGCGGATATTCCCTGGGAGCTTGTGTGCTGACTGAGATCGTTCTCACGGCACTCTTCCTGCTCATGAT
>Ga0335077_10000424_pt1 | contig 46351 bp, 43 predicted proteins | sample Lox_Sample_31_FD_207151 | JGI IMG/M metagenome (GOLD analysis project Ga0335077, IMG submission 207151) | Soil microbial communities from Loxahatchee National Wildlife Refuge, Florida, United States - Lox_Sample_3.1 | ecosystem: Environmental > Terrestrial > Soil > Wetlands | place: USA... | reverse complement strand
GCAGAAACGCGGCGCCGGTCTTCAAGGCGGCAAGGGCTGCGATCACGGTATCGGGCGAACGCCCCAGCGAGATGGCAATCAGATCGCCGGCGCCCGCGCCGCGTTCGCGAAGGAATCGAGCGAGCCGGTTTGCGCGCTGGTTCGCTTCTCCGTACGTGATCGCGACGTGATGCTCCATCGCAATGCGGAAAGGATAAAGCTCCGCTTGCCGTTCGAACAGGTGGTGCGCGCAGGAATCGCGCGAATACGGCGCCGCGGTCCGATTGCACTCTTCTACGTGCCACTTCCGCTCGGAAGCATCCAGCATTTCGATATCGGCGAGTCGCGGCTGCGGAGAATCGTTGAGCCGCGAACTCATGTTCCGAAGAAGCGTCATCACATGGTCGCGAAGACCCTCGATGGTCCGCGTGTCAAACAGGGCCTGGTTGTAGATCAGAGTGAGCTCGAGCGACGGGCGGCCGTATGCGGTGACGGTCAGAGGAACATCGGTCAATTGGAGCCGGCGCAAGTTGCGATTCGCCCACGCGCCGCCGAGGCGCCGCAAAGTGTCGGCCATCAGCTCATGATCGTAGACCACCACCGTATCGAACGGTGAAGCGCCGGGCGCGAGTCCGCTCCAGCGTCGGATGTCGTCGAGCGGCGACTGCTCGAAGTCGCGCAAAGCTCTCCAGTCCGCGCGGATCTGGTTCAGCCACGGCCCCAGAAGATCGCCGGGCGATGCGCTGATGCGGAACGGCAGGGTGTTGATGAACATACCGACCGCGTCAGCGTTCGATTCGCGCCGGCACGAACGCGTCACGCCGAACACGACATCGCGGCGCCCGCTGTAGCGGCTTAACGCGAGCGCCCACGCGCCCATAACCTGTATGTTCACGCTGAGTTGATGCCGCCGGGCGTAATCCCATATTTCGTTCGTCTCCGCCTCTGTTAAGGAAGCGGATTCGCGAGCGTAACGGCGGCGGCTCGGGGCGTTGTCCAACCAACGGTCCCTGATAAAACCGGTGGTCTCAATCGGTGCCGGCAACCGCTCGCGCCAGTAGGATTCGGCGGCGGCATCCTCTCGAAGTGCGCCCGGCTCTTCGGATATGTCCAAGCACGGTTCGGGAAGATCGACGCTTTCCCCGGCCGCGAGTTTTTCATAACAGGCGAGCCATTCGCGCCACACAATGATGTATGAGCGCCCGTCGAGCAGTGCGTGATGATTGGTTCGGATGATGATGCTTGAATCCGCGGTGGTTCGGATGAACGCAAAGCGCACCGGGATCTCGGCGCCGAATGCGAAACCGCGCGCGCGGTCGTCGCGCAAAAACTCCTGGAGGCGCGCCTCGCGCGATTCCGGATCGAGCCGTCGCCAGTCCCAATCCACCCACTCGAATCTGGGTTCGTCTTGGACCTTCAGTTCGAAGCGGTCCACATCGATCGTGGACCGCAGTACCGTGAACCGGTTCGAAATGATCCGCCACGCTTCCTGAAGCAGCGGCACTTCGAAGACGCCCGGGGTCTCACACACATGCTGGATCACGTAGGCGCCGGAACGGGGCGCGCGCAGCGACGCGAGCACCTGGGTCCTCTGCATCGGCCCCAGCGGAACCACCCGTTGCCCGGTGGAAGTCATCTCGGCGGCGTTTCCCCCCGGAGCATTATTATCGGGCAGGTTTCTCCTAACCGGCCCGCCGATGCGATCGCGATTTCGCCGAAGAATTCCCGAAGGAGCGATTCAAGCTCGGCCATCGTCGGGAAGCTATAGACTGTTTCAGAGTCGCGATAAAGCTCCATCATTTCAATTGCAGCCGGATCCCAACCAGTTCGGGCCGAAAGCAGATTCGAGTCGAAGCGCTGGCGGGCCCAGAAGCGGTAAACGTCGCGCACAGAAATTCCTGACTCGGCCGAGGGCTGCAGAGCCATCAGAAGCCGAAGCTTGAACTCGTGGAAACTGGGAATTTCCCCAAGTGCGTCCAGCAAGCGTTGAGGCTGCTCCTTCACGGATGGCTGAATATAGCAGCGGAGAAGCGCGATGCCCGACGGTTCCAGAATGCGCCGGATCTCGCCAAGTACGGTGCGAGACTCATCGGGGAATCGCACGGAACTGAGGGAACCATCGCCGATGACGATGTGGCACGAGCGATCCTTGCGCGGCATCGCGCGCCAATCGGCTTGGACCGCGCATCGTGATCCGCCGTGACTCACCCGAGCCTCGTGTTTGGCTCGCCACACGCCCCCGATCATCGCGTCCGAGCGGTCGAACGCCACCAGCGAGGAATTCTGCGGCCATCGCATGCTTGCGATATCGGGCGTAACGCCGAGCAGCACGGCGCGGATGAAAACGCCAGGATGGGTGCCGGCCCAATTCGCGATCGAGCTCTCAAAACACCGAAGATCTTCATCGGAAGGACGCAGCGGCGGTCCTAGCGTCGCGTAATTGGACGCCAAACCTGACCAATACGAGACCAACGCCGGCCGCGCATTCATTCGAAGAGTATAGCAAGATGACTTTTTCGAGAGCGCTCGTAGTGTGATTTCGGACGTCCTCTAATGACATCAACTAGCGGCACGCCGAACGCCTCGGTTGTTGAGAACGCCGGACGCGTGACGCCGCCGACGATAACACATCTTGACAGGAACTGCGACGCGGCAGTTCGCACTCGTATCGAGTCCATGGATAGTGAACAACACCCGATGTTCACTTGCGATTGCCAGGCCACCATTTCACTGCCATTGCCCTTCCAGCTTAAAACATTCCGCGTGATATTTGTTTTACCTAGAAAAAGGGAATCTGCACGTCCGCCAAAAGTGCGGAAGACCCTTTCAGGTGATCACCATTGGCCGGTTTTGGGTGTTCACCGAGGCCTTTGATTGGAGGCATACCTTCCTATGGCCGCGGGGGTGATTGGTCGACACACGGTTCGTGGATATGAACCACGATTCATTTGCCGAACGGCTGGTCCTACTAATACAGCACGTGTGGTCCACTAGCGCCCGGAGCATGCTGACCAATCCCCATGCCCTTCCGGAACCCTTCATCGGACTCGAGCCGCGCCCGCTGTCGCGAACCTCGAGCGTGACCTATCAGCCAGCTGTAGTGTCCACTCGCCTCCGCCAAAGAGTTGGCTGTTATAGCACTGAGATCACCGTCGCGCTTTCCTCACCGCCGCATTCCGGGCAGGTTACGATCTTCGTCTCACAGTAGTACCGCGTTCCAAGCTTGCGAGTCACGCTCCGCATCGCCGCCTGCACTTCCGATTCTGTGCCAAACCACTCGCCGTATTCATTGGGTCCAGCGAACGGAACCATCTTGCAGCGATACATTCGACCGTGATTGTGTTGTTTTGGTTCCTGCCGATCTGACGAACCAGGTGCGGCAGGTTCGCGGCGCGCCGTCATGCCTTGGACTTTTCGGCTGCGTGAGCGGAAGCAGCCTTCCGGGCTTCAATGTCTGCACGCATTTCGCGCACGCGAGCGCGCCTTCTGTTTCTCTGCGCTCGAATCCGATAGAAACGAGCCGTATCCCCGCACATTTTTGACATCCGCAGTCTCCAATCTTTTTCTGTCGTGTCAATTCTTTCGCCCGCTTCAACACCAGGGTTGCAATGCCGCGTGCTGATGCTGGTCACATTCAGTGCAATACCGCGCCCCCCGTGCTCGTGCGGCCGAAGGATTTCCGATATCTTTGCGGTCGCATTCCGCCGTGCTGTCGGCTCCGCCCGGCTGGTGGTACTCGCATCACATTGTCTCGGTTTTACAAACCTCGCCCGAATTCCCGGTTTTTCCTGATCCTGCCCTGTCTAACTCATCGGTTCGGAAGCTGGAGCCAACCAACGCAGGAGAAAGAAATGATGGCCACAAAGACCGCACCGGTACGGAAGAAGAATCCAGTGGAACACACGCTCAAGCTGGCTCCGTACGCCGACGCTGCGGAAGTCGATCGATCCGCAATACGGACACCGTGCGGAGAACATCAGCTTGCCTCTTCCAGTTTGGGTGATTGGAAGGGTCCCTGGCGGATAAAACGCGATGAGCGCTCCTGCGGCCGGCTGGCTTCGCGTGCCGCCTTGATCTGCTCGGACGTTCGCAGATCTGGCTCGGAAAGCTGTATCCGTTCTCTGCCGCGCAATACCTGGCGCTTATGTCGCTTTGCTACTCTCTTGTCCATTCATTCCCTTGCCCTTCAGGAGGCTTTCGCAATCTTGACTCCGTTTCTTGCGGGCGACGGGATCCGCGGTGGTTTACCCGCAAGCAATCGCAGGCGTTCCACAAGTTTTTTCCCGATACTGAGCTCGACCGGGTCTACCTTATAGCCTGGCAGTCTTGGATCGATGAATTCTCTACGAAAGAGCTGATCCGACGCCAGGCTGCTTAACAGGTCGAGTTCTTTGGTGGTGAATTTGATAGTGATGCGCGTCAATTGTTGTCCTAGCCTATTCCGGAACCGGCCGTTGAAGGACTGAATCTCCACGCCCGACTCGCGGTCGGGACTTGAATCTCCGTGCCGCCTTCCTGAGGGACCCTTCCATTTTGCGGCGCTGGCGCATTGAATGGCGCGGCGGGCGCCGCGTTTACGCACGCCCGCCGCCCGGCAAATCTGCTACCAGCGACTCTGGCGACGTTGTGCGCCGCCGCCGAATGAGCGCTCTGTCTTTGGACGTGCTTCGTTGACGTTTAACGAGCGGCCGTCGAATTCTCTGCCGTTCAGTTCGGCAATGGCGCGGTCGGCATCAGCGTTGGCGGTCATCTCGACGAATCCGAAGCCCTTCGCCCGGCCCGTGTCGCGGTCCGTCACGATGCTCACGCGTTCGACAGCCCCATAAGTTTCAAACATGGATCGAACCGCATCCTCGGTCGTGCCGAAGTTGAGGTTACCTACAAAAATATTCTTCATTGTTTCCTTCTGATTTCTAAGATCGGTGAATCGGGGCAGGATCGAAGCAAGGACGGTAAGACCGGACTGATGCGAAGATGCCTAAACAGAGACAACCCGAGCATACCACGGAACGGCCGCAATAACAAACACTTTCTGCGGGTCGCTCTCGCTGGCATCATCGCTCAGGGCGAATCTGGTTGCGGGGTATCGCGGTGTTGCCGCGCTTCAATCGTGGCTACGAGGCGGGCGAGTTCGTCGTCGAAAGGACCGGGCTCAAGCCTTCGCTCATCGCCTTCGGTAAGAGCCACGAACACGTACGCCCAAGCAATCGATTCTCGCGACAGCGGGACTGGCCTCGCGACGCGTGCCAGTTCCAGGGCCGCGAGCTTGGTTTCACAGGACCGCCGATTCCCGGCTCTGGCCCGATTCACCAGCCCGACCGCATCCTGCGCACCGGGATCGTTCCCCGTAAGGAAAAGCGCGGTCGAACCCTTGACGATGAGACCTGTCATATTTTAAGGATCGCAAGTTCCGCAGCGTTTCGCTGGCTTATTTTGTCATCGGCGCCGCGCACCAACTCTCCCGCGATTGCTCCTCCTGATGTGGCGAGCGCTGAAGGAAAAAGCCTTTCGGGCGTAACCTGCTACTCTGGGGCGGTCGAACTCTTATTCGAAAAATGAGGAAAACATGGCTGAGGTTCAGGTTCATGAAGGCGAAAGCCTGGAAAGCGCGCTGCGGCGCTTCAAACGCAAAGTTCTGCAGGAGGACGTCATCAAAGACATTAAGAGGCACGCTTTCTATTTGAAGCCGGGCCAGAAGAAGCGCATAAAATCGGCACTTGCGCGAAAACGCAATCGCAAGAAGCGGAACCGGGAGAGCGAACCGGATCAGCACCGGGCCTGAGCGCGTGCGATCCGTCTTGAAGCCCAAGCGTCGGTGATGCTCCAGTCTGTATCGAGAGCGCCATGTGATTTCCCTTCGTGTCAAGCGGTTTCCGTGCTAAACTAGGAACGCCTTGCAATTTGGCATCTTCGTATAAGTCCGGTTCGCAACCGCCCTCATCCGATCCTGCCCCGATCTTCTCGGTCGCTCGTCGATAGGATGTCCAAGTGAAAATTATTTTCGTGGGGAACCTCGCGCTCAAGGCCACCGAATTTGAGATTCGATCGTTGTTCGAACCGTACGGGAAGGTTAGGCGCGTGACGATCGTTCACGATCGTGAAAGCGGTCAACCCAAAGGTTTCGGATTCGTGGAAATGAGCCTCGATTCGGAGGGCGATCATGCCATCACACAACTCAACGGGAAAGAGACCGACGGCCGCGCGCTCGACGTGCATGCCGCTCGGCCACGCGTTCACCAAATAAAGTGAATGCCATTTAACCAGATCACTCCGCGGCTGTTTACACCCGAAGGCGTGCGCACCTACGCGCCCCAGGCGCCGGGTCTGTATGGAATCTCGAATGCCCGCGAGTGGATTTACATTGGCCACGCACCCAACATCCAGATGGCGCTTCTCGATTGTTTTCAGGATCCGGATAGCGCGCTGATGAAGAAGCAACCCCAAGGATTCGTGTTTGAGGTTTGTGACGAGTCCTACTGGGCTGCCCGGCAGGACCGGCTCATCCTTGAATACGAGCCCACGTTCAACCGGCATTTACACGGTGCCCGTTCAGATTTCGGTGTTCCCTTAGTAAGAAAGGAAGCTCGTTATGGAGCAAAATAAATCAAATTTCGTCCTCACGGGATTCAGCCACAATCTTGGATTCCGGGTGTTCGAATTCGATTGTGTAGACAAGTCGCACCCGCAGACGCGCTATACCGTTCGAGCCGATCTGACCCTGGTCCGGAAATACGGGGTGCATATCCAGGAGTTGCCGCTGCTCTGCCGCAGGCTTCTCGACGCGTCCGAAGCAGCGGGGCCGTCGCTCACCCTGTCCGAGGCGGAGATGATCGCGTGTGCCGAAAAAGAGGCACTGCGCAACCAGGCAAGAGCCCGCAAACCATGGCAACGACCTTCGACCGAACCGGGTGCCGATGAAAGTGAGCAAACCACGGGGAAAGCGCGCTGAGAGAGCTTCTATGCGTAGAAGGTTCCGGGACGAGTCCCGCCGGAAAACCTGGCGAGCCTGGGTTCAACGGGGCAGGCCACCCGAAGCCGCGAGCGCCCGCAGATTCGGAGGAGCTGCAGTCGTCCTCGCTTTGATCGTTCTCGCAGTTGTGTATTTTCGTTCGCTCTATTGAGGGCTGCCATCATGGTCAGCAAAGGGCCGCTCCTCATCATGATGATTGATTTCGTCCGAAAGGCGGTTGCGCGTGTCCCGGTACACAAGTTCCGCAGTCTTGACCTGGTCTTCGGCCTCTTTCACAACAACGCGGTTGGCCGCAGAGGTCGTCAACCACTTCAATCGCTTCACCTGCGACGCCCAATCCTTGAACGCTGCCCTGTAGTCTGTCCATAAGCGCGAAGAACTTGCAATCGTACTGGGGTCCACGCTGTAATAGACGATCTTCCAGTCCCGAAAGTTCGCCGCGACGGGCAATGAATCGCGAATATTACATTTTAAGATACGACGCGAAGCGTTTTGCGTTCATTCTGTGCGGCGTGATTCGGGTGTGTGGGCCAGAGCCGCCCGATTTTGATGGAGGCTCGGAAAAGGGATCCGACTGAGACAATGCCACCCAGTTTGTGTGCCGCCAAGGCCGCCAATCCCATTGATGCGATGCATCCGCAGGATTTGCAGTCCGGATTTCCGCCGAACTGACACGGAGTGATTTTGGTCTTGAGATCTGCCGACAAGATTTGCGTCGTGAGAGCGAAGACGCATTCTGAGGGGCTGGCGGGAGGCGCAGCGAACTGGCGGATCAGTCCGGCCCGCATGTCCAACTTCGCGAAGATTCGCCGGAGCGCCGTCATCTCGGCGATCACTTGTTCGCGTTCCCGTGGTTGCAGAATTTCCCGTGAGTGATCTCCAATTTGCGGTGTGAACAGACTAAACCAAATTTTCGTGACCTCCGGCCGCGGCGTCCAGAACTCAAGAAACTCTTTTAAGTAACCCGGCCGGCCCGTCATCTGACTCGTGATCGTGCAGTGGATGGTGATCTTCCGTCCGGCGATATTCTTGAGGATGCGTTCGTAGGTTGCCGGAGCGCGACGAACATCGTGCTCCGGCGGCAGCCCGTCCACGGATACGACGACGCTGAGGCGCGGCAAAGCCGCCCATTCGAGCGGTATCTGCCGGAATGCGCTCGTCACGACCTGGACATGGATTCCTCGCGCCAACAAGAGGGGAACCATAGTCTCCATCTCGCGGTGTCGCACCAGCGGATCGCCGCCGACGATGGAAAGGTGTAGGGGCTTGAGACGATCGACAATCTCGATCACGCCATCAATCAATTCCTGCCCCTTGCGGTCATGCAGATCTCGCAAGGTCAGTGGCCCGCCCAGATGCGCATCGTCGTAGGCGTAGCATCCGGGGCACCGCAGCGGACATTCGCGGGTAATCTCAATCGATAGGGATGGCTGTTCGCCTTTGAGGATTTTGCCCCAAGCCGAGAGTATTTCCGAGACCCTCAACACCGTGCCTCCTCCATTTCGTGCCGAAACCACCTGAGCACTTTTGGGGCCGGAATGTGACAAGTGCTGCAATGAAAAAACGTTAGCAGCGAGTCAGCCACCGTCAGTGGGCTCAAAATGCGGCGTTTCGACATTTGGTAACGAAATCCCGCGCTGCAACCGGGCGGCTAACTCCCGGCAGTGGGAGCGGCAGGATCGCCCACTTCCGGCCCCGATCGCTCGCGAGTTTGATTCTCCTGGCGGCGCTGGAGACGCTTCTCCATCTTCGTCTGCTGGCGATCTTTTCTCTGCTGTTCTTTTTGACGCTTCTTGAATGATTGTTGTCCGCGTCCAGCCATGAGAGTCCTTTCGTGCTCAAGCTCGACGCGTCGTTTAAAGGCGCGCCAGCCGTTATGATCGGGAAACGTTCATGGAGCGGCCCGGGACACATGTCTACAACGCGATCGTCGAAATAGCCGGCCCTTTTGGCGAGCACGCTCTCCCCTTTGTTCGCCGAAAAACACGTCTGAGCGTCAGATGCGTCTACGTACGTGAATCCGACGGACAAGCCCATCGCGGAAGCATCTCTGTGCTACTCACGAGTGCGGTTGAAGTTCCCGCATCTTCCGCACTCGATCACCATGTTGGTAAGACACCGCCGGTCCACAGCGACAACAAGCGGCGCATGACACTTGCCACAGCCTAAGACAGGCGCGTCAACGGCATCGCCCCTGAATGCGACGGTGTCGTCTATGGGGGCTTCGATGAGGCAGCGTTCTGCATCCTGCGGCACGACCTTCAGAAAAATCATCCGGCCCAGGCTTTGTAAAAAAGAATCCTGCAGCGCGCGGGCGGCGGGATCTGTTTCGCCGGAGTACGGTGTCATTGGGATTGCCCTACCAGCGGCTGCGTGAACGGCTATTGCGGTCGCCGGATCGATCGCCACCGCCGGAGCCGCGCTCGTTTTTCGGCCTGGCTTCGTTGACGTTCAGGGCGCGGCCATCGACTTCTCTGCCGTTCAGCTCGGCGATGGCGCGGTCCGCTTCGGCACCGTTGGTCATTTCAACGAATCCAAAACCCTTGGCTCGCCCAGTATCGCGGTCGGTGATGAGGTTGACACGTTCCACCACGCCATAGGCTTCAAACATCGATCGAACCGCGTCTTCCGTGGCTCCGAAGCTGAGATTGCCCACAAAAACGTTTTTCATGTAATTTTCCTTTTGAGTTGCGGATTCATCGGGGCAGGATCGGACGAGGGGCGATTAACCCAGACGAAGCGAAACAGCCAAAGTAGCGTGCGACTACGACCCAATCGTCGCACGAAACCGCCCAGACAAGCAAGGGGAAAATGCGCTACGGCGGTTCCGGCATTTGCCGCTCACCGGAACTCGGCGACTCAAGACCGAGAACGATCGGTTCGCAACCCGGCTTGAAAGACAGGCTACGATTCATGGCGGTCAGCGTACCACAACTTGTGGTATCAGGCCGCAACGGCGTCATGCGACGATTCTGACAAGGACAAATCTGACAAAGATGAGGATCGGGAAGCGAGCACCGACTTCGACCCGCGAATGAGTTCGACACCTCGATCAGGCGCGAGGGCGTGTGGCTCACTTTGCCGGCATGTGCTGTACTGGAGGCGGACTATTCCACGATGAAGAAGAAGCCGGCCACGAAAGCGAAGAAGAAAGCGGCCGCGCCGGGCCCGCCTCAGCCGGGCGCCGCGCGCAAAACAGCCGCCGCCGCAGGCGCCGAACGCCCTTCGCCGATCATTGTGGGAGTCGGCGCGTCCGCCGGAGGACTGGAAGCTTTTACCCAACTGTTGAACGCGCTGCCGAGCGACACCGGGATGGCCTTCGTCCTGGTGCAGCATCTGGAGCCGAAGCATGAAAGCGTGCTGAACAAGCTGCTGGCCAGGGCGACGAGAATGCCGGTGCAGGAAGTCCGCGAAGGGATGCACGTCGAGCCCGACCATGTGTATGTCATCCCCGCGAACGCGGATATGAGCCTGGTGGACGGCTTGCTGCACATCGAGGGACGCAAGGCGGCGCCCGGACGCCACCTGCCCATCGATTATTTTTTAACCTCTCTTGCCGAAGCGCGGGGACCACAGGCGATCGGCGTGATTCTTTCCGGCACGGCCTCCGACGGGACCGCGGGCATCAGGACGATCAAGAATGCCGGCGGCTTCACCTTCGCCCAGGAGCCGGAATCCGCCAAATTCGACGGCATGCCGCGCAGCGCCATCGCCTCGGGCTGCGTGGACCTGGTGCTTCCGCCGGAGCGCATTGCCCGCGAACTGGCGCGCTTTGTCCATCATCCCTTCCTCGGATCGCTGGGAGCGGACGAAATTCCCCCTTTCCCGGAGCCGCAGGAAGATTGGTCCCGGCTGTTCCGGGCGCTGCGCGCGGCGAGCGGCGTGGATTTCAGCCTGTACAAACCCTCCACCGTAAAAAGGCGCCTGGCCCGGCGCATGGCCGCGTGCAAGGTGGGCACGCTGGCGGCCTACCTGAAAACGCTGGAGCGCAACCCGGCCGAGCTCAGCGCCCTGTTTAACGAGCTGCTGATTCTGGTAACCGAATTCTTTCGCGATCCCGAAGTGTTCACGGCCCTGCGGGTAAAAATCTTTCCCCAGATTCTGGCCAAGAAGCCGGCGGGCGATTCGGTGCGCGTCTGGGTTGCGGGCTGCTCGACGGGCCAGGAAGCGTACTCCCTGGCGATGACCCTGCTGGAGTGCCCGGGCGCCAAGGCCGGCGGTGTTCAGATCCAGATCTTCGGCACCGACGTCAGCGAGGCCGCCATCGAGAAGGCGCGCCTGGGACTGTACGGAGCGGCCGATGTGACCGGCGTTTCCCAGCAGCACTTGCGCCGTTTCTTCACGCGGAGCAATGGAAATTTTCAGATCAACCAGTCCGTACGCGAAACGTGCGTGTTCGCGCGTCACGATCTGACCCGCGATCCGCCCTTCTCCAAGCTGGACCTGATCAGCTGCCGCAATGTCCTGATCTACATGGAGCCGGTGCTCCAGAAGCGGATCCTGGCAGGGTTCCACTGGGGGCTCAACTCCAGCGGCCTTCTGCTTCTGGGGAAGAGTGAGAGCCTGGGCCTGCATGCCGATCTGTTTACGGCTCTCGACCGGAAAAACAAGTTCTTCACCAAGCGTGTTGGGGCGCACGTCCCCATGCAGCCGGCATACGAGCGTGGGTTCCAGGGAAAGCCGCCGCTCAAGGAAGTCCCGGCCGGCGCCCGCGTCGACATCGAAAAGGAAGCCGATCTGGCGTTGTGGAACCACTCCGGCTATGCGGGGCTGGTGGTCAACAGCGATCTCCAGATTCTGCACGTGCGCGGCGACACCAGTCCGTACATACGCCTGATTCCGGGTAAGGCCTCGCTTCAGTTGATGCGCGCTCTGCGCGAGGACATCATGCTCGAAGTGCGCTCCGCGCTGCAACGGGCCCGCCGCAGTGAAGGCGTGGTGCGCAGGGAAGCCGTCGAGTTCCACTACGACGGCCATACCGGCCGGGTGAATATCGAAGTCCGTCCGCTGACCCACAACGAGCCGGACAAATCCTTTCTGATCCTGTTCGAGGGGCTCCCGGAATCGCCCAAAGCGGAAAAGCGCGCGGCCAGGGCTCCCACGGGCAAGGCCCGCGACCAGGAAATCGCCGGCCTGCGCGAGGAGCTGGCGCGCACCCGCGAATACGTGCAGGCGATCATTCGCGACCAGGAAGCGAGCAACGAGGAGCTGAAGACCGCCAACGAAGAAACGCTTTCAAGCAATGAGGAGCTGCAAAGCACCAACGAGGAACTGGAAACGGCGAAGGAAGAGCTTCAGTCGAGCAACGAGGAGCTGGTGACGCTCAATGAGCAGTTGCAGAGCCGCAACTCCGAACTGGCCGCCCTTTCGACGGATCTGAGCGGCATCCTCAGCGGTGTCGACATTCCCATCGTGATCCTGGGTTCGGACCGGCACATCCGGCGTTTCACTCGTCCCGCCGAAAAGCTCCTTGGCCTGATTTCCGGAGATATCGGAAGGCCGATCGGAAAGCTGCGGATCGGGATCAACCTTCCGGATCTCGACGGTCTGCTCTCGGAAGCGGTGGAAAAGGGCCGCCCGGCATTGCGCGACGTGCAATCGGAATCCGGAAAATGGTATTCCCTGCGCATCCAGCCCTTCAAGGTGAGTGAAGAAAAGCTTCAGGGCGTGCTGATGGCTTTTGTGGACATCAACGAAGCCAAGGTTGTTCAGGAGCAGGCGGCGAAAAGCGCCCAGCAAAGCGAATCCAGGATGCGTACGCTGCTGAAGCACAGCGAATCCACGGTGCTCGCGCTGCTCACCACCGGGGCGCAAGCCATTCTGGCGGTCGACAAGGAGGGCTACATCAGAACGGCCAACGCCGTGGCGGAGACGATGTTCGCCTACCGGTCCGGCGCGCTGATCGGCCAGCCGCTCGAGTCGCTGATACCGGAGCGCTTCCGTATGGGATATGCGCAGCATCGCGCGGGGTGGTTTGAGGAACCGGTCAACGGTCCCATGGGGATCGGGCTCGACCTCGCCGGTCTGCGTTCGGATGGAACCGAATTCCCGATCGAGGTCAGCCTGAGCTCCATCAGCACCGATGCCGGGATCCTGGGTGTGGCGTTCATTTCCGATATCACGGAACGGAAAAAGAACGAGGAGGCCCTGGCCGTTAACAGAGACCAGTTGACTTCCGAAGTGGCGGCTCTCGAAACTCTTCGCGCGACCAGTGACCGGCTATGGAAAATCCACGACCTGCGCGCGGGACTGGAAGAGGTGGTCGACGCGGGGATCGCTGTGCTGGGCGCGGACATGGGCAGCATCCGGCTGTTCGACCGGTACAAGAAGATCCTGGAAATTGCGGCGCAGCGCGGTTTCAGTTCGGACTTTCTCGATCACTTTCGCCAGGTTTCGGCCGACGATGAATCGCCCTGGGGCCGAACCGTGCGCACCGGGCAGCGAACCATTGTCGAAGATGTGGAGGCGGACGCGGATTTCACGGCCTATCGCGCCGTGGCCGATGCGGCCGGCTATCGCGCGGTGCAATCCTCGCCGCTGTTGGGCTCCGACGGCAAAGTGATCGGAGTGTTCTCCTTGTATTTTCAAAAGTCTCACCGCTTCACAGACTACGAGTCGAGCCGCTTCGACCTGTACGCCTATCGCGCGGCGCAGTTCGTCGAACGTCTGAAGGTCGATGAGCAGCTTCAGAGATTGACGGGAGAGCTGATCCGGGCGCGCGAAGACAGCAATCGCGAACTCGCGCGCGAGCTGCACGACAGCTTCAGCCAGGACCTCGTGGGCCTGGGAATGGAGGTTTCGTCGCTCCGCAAAAGCGCCAAATCCCGGCACGAACTGGACCGGCGCCTGGCGGCGCTGAGCAAGAGAGCCACGGGCATCGCCGAACGGCTGCACAACGCTGCGCGAAAGCTGCATCCCGCGATCCTCGAAGAACTGGGGCTCCAATCGGCGCTACAGCAGGAATGCGACTCTTTCGAGAAGAATCGCGGTATCCCCACCAGCTTCACCACCAAAAACGTGCAGGACGGGATCCCCAAAGATACGGCGCTGTGCCTGTACCGTGTGGCGCAGGAAAGCCTCCGCAACATCTCCAAGCATGCCGCGGACGCGGGAGATGTGGCAATTTCCTTGACCGGCGATTCGGACGGGATCACGCTCGAGGTGCGCGACAGCGGCCGTGGGTTCGAGTCCGATGAAGCCTTCCGGAAGGGCGGCCTGGGATTGATCAGCATGGAAGAACGGCTCCGCCTGGTGCACGGAGCGCTGAACATCCGCTCGGAGCCCGGAAAAGGAACGGTGATAACGGCATTCGTGCCGCTGGGCAGACAGGACGCACGATCCCGCTGAATGGCGCGCTGTTCCAGGCGCTGGCGGACCACACCCGCGGATACGCGAAGCATCTCGGCGAGGTGAAACCGGAGTGGTTCGTATTTCCTGGTGGCAGTCGCTTCCCAAAGGGCCCGTGTCGCAGGTCACGAATATGCGCATAGCGTGAGAGCACCTGCAGCGGTTTCGTCGCCGGTGCCATTCTCGGCGAGCTCGGTGATCAGCATGTGCCGGTTATCGTGCCAGCGACCTGTCACGCCTGCTTTCTTGCGCACATTGTTCCAGCCAGTCTTGGAGCGGTCCGATCTGCCTCGCTGGAATGCCCTCCGACGGGATCAGCGCTGCAGTGATTCCTGCACGGCTTCACGCGCGAGCGTTTCGGCGGCAACCTGGCGCTGGGTCATCGCCGGTCGGATCGCTCTCACCCGCTGTGGCGAAGCTTCGACACCCATCACAAAGAGAGAAGATTTTCGCGCCAACGATGAGCTGGTCCGAGCTCGACCAGCGGGATGTCGTTGAGAAGGCGCGCTGGAACTCCGGCTTCATTAAGATTCCGGTCGCACGCGCGAGTCCGGGTTCATCGCAACCGGGAAGTTCAGGGCGAAACCGACGCGAAAGGCGGACGGCAGCGCCGCAGCGCGACGGTGGGTTCGTTGGCCGATTATCCCACTGAATCCGCGGTTCGCAAGTCGCCCGACCTTCAAGCTCTGCTTCTGCGAATCAATTCGGAAGCGGCCCAACCCGGTGCCCCTCCTCCCACGTTTGGGGCGGTGCTGGCTCGATATGAAAGGAGGAAATGCCGGAGCGTTATTCGACCCGCTCGGCCTACAAATCCAACATCAAAATTCACATCCGCCTGCGTTGGGCCGACACGCCACTGGCGGCCGTCAAAACCCTGGCCCTTGAGGATTGGCTCAAGGATCTCACGCTCGCGCCTAAGACGAAGGCTCACATCCGAAGCCTCATGCACACGATTTTTCAGTGTGCCCGGCGGTGGGAGATGGTTGAGAAAAATCCGATCGAGCTCGCTCGTGTTCGAGGCGGTTCCAAACGTCTCCGAACGCCGCGAGTTCTGACAGCGGAGCAGTTCTGCCTGATACCGCCCCTGCTCCCGGAACCGTACGGACGCAAGTCTGGATTGCAGGTTGCCTTGGGCTTAGGGCAAGCGAGATCATGCCGCTGAAGTGGTCGGACCTGGATTTCCAGGACTGTACCATTCTGGTTCAGCGCAGCATGGTTCACGGCAGAGGCTCGGACGTGAAGACGGAGTATTCCAGGGATCGCGTCCCTCTCGATCCAGCTCTCATGAAGATCCTGCTCGGCCACCGGGAGCGTTACCACCGCACGCAAGAGGAATGGCTTTTTGCTAATCCGCAGACCGACAAACCATATCATCAGGACCCGATCCAGCAGAACCACATCAGGGGGGCGGCGAAGAAGGCGGGTCTCGGCGACGGAGTCGGCTGGCATACTTTCCGGCACAGCTACCGGTCATGGCTGGATGACACGGGAGCGCCGACAACCGTAACCAAAAGGAGTTGATGCGTCACGCCAGCATTCAGACGACGATGAATGTTTATGGGAAGGCCATGACCGACAGCAAACGTCAGGCTCACAGCAAAGTTGTGGAAATGATTTTGAAGTCGAGAAAAACCGTTGATTTCGCACTCGAAGCCGACAAGCTTCGGGCTGCGGGAGCCTAATGGGAGTTTTTCGGTTTACTCGAAATCCGCGCAACTGATTGAAAAGATTGGTTGCGGGGGGTGGATTTGAACCACCGACCTTTGGGTTATGAGCCCAACGAGCTACCAGACTGCTCCACCCCGCACAATTATGGTAGCCCAGCCGTGACCTAGCGTCAAATTTTCATCCACAGCCCCGCCAAAAACCACGCACCTGCGCCGACCGCCGCCCACAGCGCGAATGACACCGTGATGCGCAGCGCGAAACCCGCTGTCCCCGTGATCGAGGCGAGCGCGATTTTCAACACCGCGTTCGATCCCAACGCCAGCAGCACCCCGATCGCCGAAGTTTCAAGCGCAAGCTGATGCGCCGTCACCAAATCCGCCGCCGGCGCGATCACCGTCGCCACGTCCACTAGGCCGCCGACCAGACTGGTCAACAGGAACGCGCCCGATCCAAGTTTCACCGTCGCTGCCTTGCTCGCGAACACCACCGCGGTGAACAGCACTCCGAATTGCAGCGCCGGGCCGATGCTGAACGGATTTCGCGGCTTGATTTTCAAATCGGTCACCTGCTTGTGCGGCCAGCGTTTCAATGCCTGCTCGAGCGCGATCCCGAAAAGCATCATGGCCGCGAGCGGAGCCGCCGTCGCCCGCAGCATCGCCGGACTCACCGCTGCCACGATCAGCGCCGCGCGTGGGAACTGCACCGTGTTGGCCACCACGAACGCGCGCCACAATCCCGGCGTCTCCTCCCGACTCTGCTTGCTGCGCCGCGCGAAGTCCAGTGTTACCGCCGTGGTCGAGGCCAGCCCTCCCAGAATGCTGGTGTAAAACAGGCCCCGCTCCTCGCCCAGAAATTTTTCCAGGAAATAGCCCACATACGAGATCGACTGGATCAGCATCACGAATTGCCACACCTGGCGCGGCGCAAAAAACTGGAATGGACCGTAGGCGCCGCGAGGCAGCAGCGGATAAATCACCAGCACCACGCCGACAAACAGCAGAGTCGCGTTGAATTCCTGCTCGGTGATCACGTGCTGGAGCAGTGTGTGCAGCCGCTGCCGCGCTTCCAGAAACACTACTACGACCACCGCCGTCCCGATCGCGAGCGGCCTCGCCCAGTGAGTCTCGCTGACGTTGAATTGCGGCGAGGCCGCGAACATCGCCAGCAGAAATGCTGCAATCGCCGCGAGCTCTGTGGTAATGCCCGTGCGCCGTTCGCGCTGTTCGAAATGCAGCACCGCGAAAATCGCGGAGATGCCCGCTAGCGCCGCGGCCGCGATCCATCCGTTTCCGAGCAGGCCGCACAATCCGCCCGCGAGCGTCACCAGCAGGAAATCGCGCAGCCCGGGATGCTCCTCGCCGCCCGCAGCCTCGCGCTGCCCGCCGATCAACAGCCCGATCAGCAGCGCCGCGGAAAGCGCTGCCACCGCCGAGGTCAAGGTTAAGCTTTCCAAGCCGTTACGATTATAGTAAAGTATAATTATTCACAGCGATGAATAATTACTCACTCACGCGTGTCGGCATTGTTGGCTTTCGAGGCTACAGCGGCGCCGAAATGTTGCGCATCCTCACCCGCCATCCGCACGCCGAACCCGTGTTGCTGGAACATCTTGAAAAGGAGGAACGCGCCCGGCCCATCGGCCATCCCGCGCCGCCCCGGATTCCCTGCACGCCGGAAGCAGTCCGCGCCGCAGGACTCGTCGCGGTTTTTCTTGCCACCCCCGCCGACGTTTCCATGCAGCTTGCCCCGGCCCTGCTCGATGCCGGTGCCAAAGTGATCGATTTGAGCGGAGGGTTCCGTCTTGGGACGGCGCAGAATTTCGAGCGCTGGTACGGCGAGCCGCACACTCGTCCCGAGCTCCTCTCCGAAGCCGCCTACGGCCTGCCCGAGTTCTGCCGCGCGCGCATCGCCGGCGCGCGCCTGATCGCGAACCCCGGCTGTTACCCGACCGCGGCCAATCTCGCATTGAAGCCGCTCCTCGACGCCGGCGTTGTCGAGCGCGAATCCGGCATCGTGTGCGATGCCAAGTCCGGCGTGAGCGGCGCGGGCCGAAAACCGTCGCTCAAGACCAGCTTCTGCGAAGTCACTGAAAATTTCTCCACCTACGCGATCCTGGAGCATCGCCACGTGCCCGAAATCCTGCGCACCTCCGGACTCGACGAGGCCGAACTCAGCTTCACCGCCCAACTGATCCCGATTGACCGGGGAATTCTCGAGACCATTTATTTCCGCGCGAAGAACGTCAACTCGGCGGACGATATTTCGAGTGTTTATCGCGAACGCTACGCCCGCGAGGCGCTGGTTCGCCTGTACGAACCCGGCCAGGTGCCGGACGTGCACTCGGTAGCGCACACCAATTTCTGCGACCTCGGCATCCGCTACCATGCGCCCACGCGCCGTGCCGTGATCGTTGCGGCCATCGACAACCTCGGCAAGGGTGCGGCCGGACAGGCCGTCCAGAACATGAACCTGGCGCTGGGATTCGAAGAAACGGCGGGATTGCTGTAAGTGAAGCTGGTGATCAAAATCGGTGGAACGCTGCTCGACCAGGCGGAATCGCGCGCGCGCCTGGCATGCGAGATCGCCGACGCCGCGCGCCAAAACCCGATCGTGGTGGTCCATGGCGGCGGCAAGCAGATGACCCGCTATCTGTCCGAGCGAGCCATCGAAACCCGCTTCGTCGCCGGCCTGCGCGTCACCACTCCGGAGATCCTGGATGCGGTGCTGAAGATTTTTGCCGGAACGGTCAATACTGAATTGGTCGCGGCATTCCGCGGCGCAGGCGCAAATCCGGTGGGACTCACGGGCGTCGACGCCGGGTTGGTGGACGCCGAACTGCTGTGCCCCGATCTCGGCCATGTCGGCCGTCCGGTTCACTCCGATGGCCGGCTTCTGAATCTCTTAGTGAGTGCGGGCTATCTTCCGATTATTGCGTGCGTAGCGGGAGATCGCTCCGGCAATATTTACAATGTCAACGGTGACCAGATGGCCGCTGCGTGCGCATCGGCTTTCGGCGCCGAAAAACTCGTTTTCCTGACCGATGTTGAGGGTGTCCGCGACGCAGGCGGCGCGATCCTGGCTTCGCTTAGCGCCAGCCAGGCTCGGGACCTGATCCAGTCCGGCGTCGCGAACGGTGGAATGCAGGCCAAACTCGAAGCCGCCCTGGGCGGATTGGAAGAAATGCGCGATCAGCCCCTGGAAATCAGAATTTGCGCGGGTTCTTCTCCGAAAATGATCGACAAAATCGTTTCCGGACAGCCGTTGGGCACTAGGGTTATCAACAATAATGATTGAAATTCGAAAAGCGACACTTGCGGATATTCCCGCGCTACTCGTGCTGATCAACACTTACGCCAAGGGGGGAGTCATGCTGCCGCGAACCGAATTCGAGATGGCGGAAAATATTCGGGACTTCGTCGTCGCAGATGACGAAACGCGGCGCTTGGTGGGCTGCGGAGCTTTACATTTTTATACGCCCGCGTCCGGCGAGATCCGCAGCCTGGCCGTGGAACCGGGGCTAAAAACGCGCGGCATCGGCCGCATGTTGGTGGAAGCGCTCGAAAAAGAGGCACTGGAGCACCATCTTCAGAATCTGTTCGCGTTTACATACGTAGATGGTTTCTTCCGCAAGCTGGGTTACGAAGAAGTCGATCGCGGGGAGCTTCCTCTGAAAGCCTGGAAGGATTGCCTGCGCTGCCCGAAATTTCAGGCGTGTGACGAGATTGCCATGCGCAAGCAGCTCACCGCTTTCGTCAACGCACCCCATTCGGCATCGCAGGTGAGCATCCAGCCTGAACCTGAGCTGGTGCAGCTTTCTCAGCTGCCCATCCTTCGGTAATTTCCAGCCGCTCCTGGAATGGAGCCCAAAAAAGAACACCTGTTTCAAAAAAAGTTTTCGATAAAATGAGAATTTTTATCGGATTATTCCACTATTGCTTATCAGACGGGCTGGGTGTCAAAAATTTGGGCGTGACTCCGGCGCGGGCGGGCTTCAACCGCTCGGGAAGAGGGTGGAACGATGAGAGCGCAGACGATCGATGTAAAGGCATCGGGCGGCAGGATCCTATCCTGCACGATTTTCCGTCCGGGCGGCCGCAAGCTGCTGGCTAAAGGACACTTACTTAGTGAAGAGGACGTGCGCCTCCTCGAAACGGAGGGTCTTGATCAAGTCTGGGTGACGGAGCTCGAAAGCGGCGAGATCTCCGAAGATGACGCCGTGACGGAAGCCAGCCGGGAGATGGGATGCGGAGCGGTTGAAATCCGTCTGGCTGCCGGCGGCCGAGCCAATCTTTACGCAACCGAGGACTGCTGCGTCCTGGTGGATGACGAACTCCTGAAGCAGATCAACTGCATTTCGAGCATCGTCACTGCGACCGTTCCGAATTTCAGTTTTGCCAAAGCCGGCGACCGCGTGGCCACGGTTAAAACGACGCCCTTCGCCGTCGCGCAGTCGCAACTGGAGGCGATCATTAATGTGTTGCGCGAGCGCGGACCCATTCTTCAAGCTCGGCCCATCCGCAATCCTGCCGTCGCCGTCCTGTATACCGATCCCATTCAGGGCGAACGCGCCCGGACGCCGTTTGAAAGCATCCTTCGCCAACGGCTGGACCGCTTCGGCACGTCCCCTGCCTTCGCCCTTTCGAGCGTCGAAGACGATAACGCCGTCGCCCGCAGTCTCCAGCACTTGCTGCGCGCGAACCCTTCGGTGATCCTGATCGCTTCCACCACGGCCCCCGCAGGACCCGAAGACGTGGTCGGCCGCGCCATGACTCGCATCGGCGGTCACGTCGAGCGTTTCCTGGCGCCGGTCGAGCCAGGGAACCTGCTTCTGCTTGCGTACAAGGAAGAAATCCCCATTGTGTCAGCTCCCGGTTGTCATCGTTCCGCCAAACCCAACGTGGTCGATCTGATTCTGCCTCCCCTGCTCGCCCGCTATCGGGTGTCATCGTGGGAAATCGCCTGCCTCGGCCACGGCGGATTGCTCGCCTAGACCATTTTTGTGTTTCTATAGACCGTCCGCTCGCTCGGCAACGCGCGATTGGACGAGTCTATCTGAAAACACGACCTTTGTACCGCGCGGTGGAGAGCCGAGTTTCCAATACAGCCGTTTGAAACGATCGCACCTTCTCTGCTTGAGGCGCGGCCGCCACGCGTTCTTTCGGTTTACGAAAAGCTGAAATTGAGAATAGGAAACACTTACTCGCCGATGTGCTTGTCGCATTCGGCGATCTCTGATTCGGCCAGCTTGTATCTGCGCTCCGTCTCTTCCGTCTTCGGCGCCCAGTGCTTCCAGCGGTTCAAATTCTTCTGGAACATCAGCCGCGCCCAGGCGTAGTGGCGATTGGTCAGCAGCATGCGTCCGTACAGATCGTCCAGATCTGATGCCGCTTCTACGGCTGCGAGCGAGGGCCGCGGAACATCCAAGACCCGTTTTTCGAGCGGCTGCGCTTTTTCGATAAGCGCCGCGGCGTCATCGCGCTTGCCGGCCGCAAAGAATTTCTCCGCGTCGCGATTCATCTGCTCGAGGTCGGCGATGGCTTTGCGATACGCAGGCTCGGAGGTAGGATCGCGAGGCGCGGCCGGACGGCCGCCGCAGCTTGCGATCAGCATCAGCAAGAAGACGGGAGCCGCGCGTTTCACTCGATTTTCCCGGAGACCAGCGCTTCCAGGAAACGCCGCTCCATCGGCCAGCGCCCGAGCACCTGTTTATCCTGCTGCTGAAAAGTGCCCGCCACGAGCACCCCGCTGAGGTCGCCCGCGTTGGGCGTCATGTGGTCGCGCGCGAGCATTTTTCGCAGCAGGTCCGTGGCGTCGATGAACTGCTTCGCCAGCGCCGCCGCTTCCGGCGCGGACCCGCACGTGACCGAGAGGCGCAGCTCCAGATCGCCCGCGCGCGGTGATGGTCCGGCGGTGAACGTCACGGCCTGCGCCTGTGCAAGCGGACTCAAGAACGAGTGCGTGCCCGCCGGCATGTTCTTTACGTCGCTGAACACGAACGCGGGAGCCGAAATCCACAGCGGATCGGTGGAAATCTGCGGCGGATTTCTCCACTGCTGCGGTCCGATCACGGTAACCGCGAGCGGCTCTTTCGAAACCGCCATGGCGAGCACGTCGGAGCGTAGCGGATAAAGTGAAATATTCCGTCCCGGCGTGCTGGCAGGCATTTCGCACACGGAGTTGCGGCAGTGGCCGCCCTGGCGCGAAGCGTAGGCCGAGATTTTGTTCCAGTCGAATCGTCCGCGCGCGGTGAAGTACACATCGTCGTGGAAAAAGGCCGCGGCGACCGCGTCCAGGTCGGTGCGGTAATCGAAGCCGGTGTCGCGGACGAAGCCCTGGTAATCGGGGTCTTCCGCGGTTTTCGATCCGGCGATCATGTCCAGGAATCCGCCGCGCCGCAGCGCCGCGATGTCGACGTACACATGCGTCGACTGGTCCTGCGGAAGGCATTCGATCATGCCGCGCGCGTCGAAGCGCTGGGCGTGATTGCGCCACAGGAGCGCCCCGGCAGCCGCCGCGCACAAGATCGCCGCCGCCGCGGCAATCTGCCAGCGCTGAATCCGGCTCAACATTTGGCTACTCGCGTACTGACGATTATAATGCCGCGGCCGTCCCGGCAGCTTGCTCGGCTCGCGAGCGCTTCCACAAATCGATGTACGGCCGCAGGTCGCGCATCATCTGGGCGAACTGGCGCGGATCGAGCGACTGCGCGCCGTCGCTGAAGGCCTTTTCCGGCACCGGATGCACCTCCACCAGGAGCCCGTCCGCTCCGATAGCCACCGCCGCGCGCGACAACGCCGGCACCAGGCTACGCTTGCCCGTCGCATGGCTCGGGTCGAGGATCACCGGCAGGTGGGTTAGTTCGTTCAGCGCGGCCACCGCGGCAATATCGCAGGTGTTGCGCGTCACTGTTTCGAAGGTGCGGATGCCGCGCTCGCATAGCATCACTTGCGAATTCCCGTGCGCCACGATGTACTCGGCGCTCATCAGCAGCTCTTTCACCGTGGAGCTCATGCCGCGCTTGACCAGCGCCGGTTTGCCGCACCGGCCCACGGTTTTGAGCAACGCGAAATTCTGCATGTTGCGCGCGCCGATCTGGAGAATATCGGCGTACTCGGCCACCAGCTCCACGTCGCGATCGCTCATCACCTCGGTGATCACGCCAAGTCCGGTCGCCTGCCGCGCCTGCGCGAGCAGTTTCAACCCCTCTAGTTCCAGGCCCTGAAAATCGTACGGCGAGGTACGCGGCTTGAACGCGCCGCCGCGCAGGAATTTCGCCCCCGCGCGGGCCACGGCTTCGGCGGCGTCCATGATCTGACGCTCGCTTTCGACCGAGCAGGGTCCCGCCATGACGATGAACTCGTCGCCGCCGAAGGTGACTCCGGCGGCCGTAATCTCCGTCTTCGACGCGCGAAACTCGCGGCTGACGAACTTGTACGGCGCCGAGATGCGCACCGCCTTTTCGACACCGGGCATCGCTTCGAGCGACTCCAGGCACGCCGTTACGTCGCCGACGCCCACCGCCCCGATCACCACGCGCTCTTCGCCGGCGATGGAGTGGACTTTGTAGCCGAAATCGTGGATGCGCGCGCAGACCCGCTCCACCTCTTCCTTGCTCGCGTGGGGCCGCATGGAGATGATCACTTTTGAAACCTCCCAAAAAATAAAAACCCACTCTTCCGAGTGGGTCATCACTATCGCAAACTGCGTTCAGCCCACTCGCCGCGGTTCAGGTTCTAAAGTAGAACCAGAATCGAAACGAGCTGGGATAGCCGAACCGCATGAAGAATCAGTTTATCAGAAAAGGCGCTTGCGCTTGAGCACTCCCAGCACGACCAGTCCGACGCCGAGCAGCGCGAGCGGAGCCGGTTCAGGGGTAAGATCCGTGCCGGTCACTTCACCGTTCCACAGGAGGCCGTAAGCCGAGCCGCCCATCTGGTAACTTTTGAATTCGAGAGTGTTCGTTCCCGAGGTGAGCGACACGCCCGAGATAGACTCGCCGTTGGTGCACACGCTCGCGCCTAATGCCGTGACGATGACCCCGTTCATGCCGGTGCCTGGCTGGTCGCAGGCTCCCGTCGATATTGTGAAGGAGGGCGCGATGATCTGGATTCCGTTGAGGTACACCCCCACGTCGTCGTCGGCGTAAATCGTAAGCGACAGCAGCAGACTCGACGAATTATCCGTAAACTGCTCATAGTACGTACCCGTGGGCGCGCAGTTTGTGCCCGGGCAAGTGGCATTGGCAACGTTGTTAATCGGCCCTATTGTGCCGCTGGGTCCGAAATTCCAACCGGTGTTTTCATAGGAAACCCACGCCGGTGCCCCGCCGGTCCCACCCCACTGAGTCTGGTGATAGACATTGTCATTGGCCGCGATGAGCAAGTTTGACTGCGGGATTGCATAATTGGTTTGGTCCGAGCCGCCATTGGGGTCGTCCCACTCGCACGTGCTCAAGTTCGTAAAGGCGCAGGTCGCTGGGTTAAAGCTCGACGTCGAGGTGGTGCCTTCGCTTTGCAAGAGCAGCGTTGAAGCGTGGGCCAATCCGCTCGAAATCAGTAGCACGAGCCATATGCTACGTTTCATTTTCTCCGACCTCCGAAACCCAAACTATGCCTTAGGGAGCATCCAGAACCCTTGGTACACTCCGCAAAGTAACGTTATAATATCATAGGTTTCATCTGAAGAGAAGGGGTATTGGGATAAGCAAAATCCCTCAAACCACTACTAATGAGGTCCTAGTACCTCAAGTTGTGGTGCATTACCTCCCCGGAGCGGGCGAATTGCCACCCACCGCCTGGAGTTTACGCCGCTGATTGAGAAAAACGTTACATCTCGGAACGGGCTCGCGGTGATTCCTATTTTGCAGGCATGTGCAGCTGTTCCCGCGCCGCGCGATTAGCCAGTTCATCGCAGCGGTTATTGTCTTCGTGATCGGCGTGTCCCTTGGTCCAGGTCCACAGCAAGTTGTGGCGGCCCGTTAGAGCGTCGAGTTGCATCCACAGGTCCTGATTCACCACCGGTTTCTTGGCCGCCGTTTTCCACCCGTTACGCTTCCAGCCGTGGATCCATTGGGTGATGCCGTTCTTCAGATATTCGGAATCAGTGACCACTTCCACCTGGCAGGGTTCCTTGAGCGCGCTCAGGCCCTCGATAGCGGCGGTCAACTCCATGCGGTTATTGGTAGTGTGCGAAGATGAGCCGAACAGCTCCCGTTTTCGCTCGCCATAGCGCAGGATGCACGCCCACCCGCCCGGTCCGGGATTTCCCAGGCAGGCGCCGTCGGTGATCAACTGAACCTTTTTCATCTTCCCTTATCATAAGGAGAGTGGTTGAAAACGATCCTCTCGAAGCTCGGGAAACGGGGGCAGGGGACGACGCTGCGCCCCTGGTGCTGATCCCGGTCACGGCCGAAGACGTCGCGCGGCGCAAGCGCCGCATCGCGTTGTGGACCTCCTGCGCGGCGGCGGCCGTGCTGCTGGTTGCCGGTTACTATTACAAGCGCTCAGTGGATCCGATTCACGCGCGTCAGTCCTACGACGCGGGTATGCGGATGTTCGCGATTGCGCGCTATCCGCAGGCTGCGCTCTTATTCGATCGCGCGGCCGCGCTCGACCCCACCTTCGCCGACGCCGTGCTGATGCGCGGGCGGGCCAATGATTACGATGGAAAAATCGATCGCGCCATCGCCGATTTCACCCACGTGCTGGAGCTTCGCCCCAACGACACCGCGGCGCTTCTGGCGCGCGGGCGCGCGTGGCTTGACCTCAAGGATTACCAGTCCGCGATCGGGGACGCGAATCGGGCGCTGGGCATCGATTCGCGGCTCGCCGGCGGCTACAACCTGCGCGGCGTCGCGCGGCGGATCCTGGGAGATCCCCGTGGCGCGCTCGAGGACTTCACTCGCGCCGTCGAGCTCTCTCCCGGCACGGACAATTATTTCCAGCGCGGAGCCACCTACCAGTTGCTCGGGGAGCACCGGCTGGCGCTCGCCGATTTCAACCAGATGATCGCCATCCAGCCCGACGCGGCTCCGGCCTACTTCGCGCGCGCCGAATCGCGCCTGGCCCTGGGCGACGTGACCGGCGCCGAGCAGGATCGGCAACAGGGCCGCATCCTGGACGGCCGCTGAGGCGTCCGCATTTAAGCCTAAACCCTAAGGTCTATTAGGGGGTTCGCTGTGTTCCCATGTACCGCGTCTTCGCCGTAACATTAGGCGATGTCCTGGGCCGACGATATCCGCTGTCTGTATTGCGACGGCCGTCTGCCGCTGTATCGCAAGATCACCAACGGGCAGTTTTGCTCCTCAGCGCACCGAAAAGCGTACTGGCAGGAGCAGGAGCGGCTGGCGGTGGAGCGGCTGCATCAGACACACGACTCCCTGATCGCCCACAAGCCGCGCGTCCCGGTGGAAGCCATCCTGGGACCCGAGCCCGATGTACCGCAGCCGGAGCGGCCTGTCTGGATGGTGGCCTCCAATACGGGCGAGGTTCCGCTCGCCGGCCTGATTCACGATTCCGCCGTCATCCGGCCGCGCTGGCTTGTCGATCGGATCGCGCTCAGCGATTTTGAGCCCATCCTGGTAGAACTGGCGCCGCGTTCCGTTTTCGGCGGTTTTCTGGCTCGCGAACGCGTCGTCCTCGCGGCCGCGGTGGTGCGAGTTCCGATGTTCGCCGCCCGCTCGCTCGCTGGCGTAGCCGCCACGCGGCTTGGCGCGGCTGCTTTCAACATTATTCCGTTGCGTGACCTGCCGGCGGCGTTGGCGCCGCTCGCCTGGATCAAGGAAGATACCGGCGAAAGCATCGAAGGGCCGGCCCCGCTGCACCATTTGCTGGTCCTGCTACCCTCGATCAGCCCGATTAGTCCGGCCGGCGCTGCCGTAAAAATGCGCGAGTCGGTGGCGCTCGAACCGGCGATGCGTGCCCAACTGCCGCGGTCTGTCCGGAGAGTCGAGGCAGCGCTGAGCGAGATCGGGTTGCGCCCGGCGGGATTGCACCGGCTTCCGGTAAACGGAGTCCCGATTGCTGCCGTGCTTTCGGCCGGCACGCTCGCCGCGCTCGACGTGCGCGCCGACGCCCCGCGCTTCACACCGCACACTCCGCCGTTGCGTCCGCGGCTGCGCCTGGCCGCCGGCCGGCGCTACGCGGTGGCGTTCTCGAGTCCCGCATCGCGGCGCGACGTTGCGACCAGCGCCCTCGAGATTTCGGCTCCCGGCATTTCTCTTCCGGAGCGGACGGTCAACGTAATGCGCGCCGTCCCGGCCGCCGCGCCGCAGCCGGTTCAACCGCGCGATGTCGAGCCGGCCCCCGCGGGATTGCTGCGGCTGGAGTTCAGCGCGGTCGCGGCCGAATCGAATGCGGTCCGTCCGATCCTCGCGCTTCCGCAGCCGCCGCGGCCCGAGCCGATGCGCCCGGTGTGCCGGCTCGAACCACGCCGCGATTTGATGGCGGGAACGGACTCTCCGCTGTCTCCCGTCGATCCCCAGCGCGCCAACGTGTGGGCCCTGGCCACAGATTTCTGGAATCGCGCGCCGCGCGACCTCAAGATTCTCGCTTTCGCGCTTCCCCTCCTGCTGGGTCTGGCGCTGCATCCGCCGCTGCCCAAGGTCCGCGTGTCGACTTCCTCGAGCGTTTTAGGCCGCGATGTTCAAAACGCAGTGAACACCCACTGGGCGAGCTTCAAGCAGAGCGTCTTCGACCGTGCGGCCATTGCGCTCGACGAGGATTTCCGCTCCGGTCTGGACGATTGGATGAGCCGCGGCGACGCGACCGCCGATTGGTCCTTCGATGCGACTGGGTTCGTCCGCCCGGGACCGCTGGCTCTGTACCGGCCGTCGCTGGCACTCACCGATTACCAACTCCAGTTCCTGGGCATCATCGATAAGAAAGCGCTGAGCTGGGTAGTGCGCGCCTCGGACTTCAATAATTATTACGTCGTCAAGCTGGTGGTGCTGAAGCCGGGCCCGTTGCCTGAGATCGGCGTCACGCGTTACGCCGTGGTTGACGGCAGGGCGGACTCGCGCGCCGACGTGGTCGCGCGCATCGACGTTCGCGCCGATACGCTGTATCGCGTCCGAGTGGACGTGAGCGGCGAAGATTTTTCACTCTTCGTGCAGGACCAGCTGGTCGACCACTGGAGTGAGCCGCGCCTGTCGCACGGCGGCGTGGGATTTTTCTCCGCCCGCGGCGAGCAGAGCCGCGTGCGCTGGGTCCAGGTGACGCATCAATACGACATGCTGGGCCGCCTGTGCGCCTATCTGGCGCCCTACAATATTCCACCCGCGAACGGGAGCCTCGAACAATGAGCACAAGAAAGAACGGAACCGATACAGCTTTGCGTCCCAACAATGGCGGGGGAACCTCTCCCGCGCTGGCCCGCGCTGTCGCCCTGCACCTGGACGGCAAGCGCAAGGAAGCTCTGAAGGAGCTCAACACCGCCATTGAAGCCGGCGAGGAATCCGCCGAGATTTTCGCCGCCAAGGGCCACGTGCAGTTCGAGCTCGAACAGTACGACGACGCTCTCAAAACCTATCAGCGCCTGCTCGACATCGCGCCGCGCCATCCGACCGCGCATTTCAATCTGGGCATCTGCCAGGAAAAGCTCGGCCGCTGGCAGGAAGCCTCCGACGCGTTCCAGAAAACGCTCGAATCCGATCCTTCGCGCATCGACGCGCAGTTGGGTCTGGGAATCTGCCTGCTGCACCAGGAAAAACCGGAACCGGCGGTCGCCTGTTTCGACAAGGTGTTGGCGCGCCAGCCCGATCATGAGACCGCGCTGTTCGGAAAAGCCGTCTCGCAGCAGCTTCTGTGGAAATTCGACGAAGCCACGGCGCTGTATCTGAAGATCCTGCAAAAGAATCCGCAATCGGAAGAGTGCCTGGTGAATCTGATCACCATCGGTATGGCGCGCAAGGACCACGCCTCCATTCAGCAGTATGCCGAGCGCCTGCTCACCGTCCGTCCGCAATCCCAGGCCGCGCTCGAAGGCCTGGCGACCTGCGCTTTCCACTCTAACGATTTCGAGGCCGCCGCGCGCTACTGCCAGAAGCTCATCGAGTTCACCCCGGATCATTTCGAGCGCTGGTTCAACATGGGCGTCGCGCAGCAGAAATGCGGACGCCTGGATGAAGCCGCGCGGGCTTACTCGGAAGCCGTGCGCATTCGTCCCGACGCCAAGCAGGCCCACGTCAATCTGGGAATCGTGCGGCAGGAGATGGGCGAGCTGAAGCTGGCGCGCGAATCTTACGAGCGCGCGCTACAGATCGCGCCCGATCTGGCCGACGTGATCTACAACCTCGCCAGCGTCATGGAACAGCAGGGCGAAAAGGAAGAAGCCGAGCGCCTGTACGTGAAGCTGCTCGCGCGCAATCCCGAGTGGGAAGATGCCTGGTTCCGGCTGGGCTACCTGCGCCTTCAACGCGCCGATCATCGCGGCGCCGCCGAAGCTTTCCAGAGCTGCCTCCGCAAGCGCGCCAACTGGCCGGAAGCGCAGTTGAACCTGGGCCTCGCTTACTGGAACCTGGGAGATCAGGACGGCGCGGCCAAAGCGTTTGAGACCGTGGTCGCCGCCGACGGTGGCTCGATCGACGCCCTGCGCGGCCTCGCCGCGATCGCCGTCGAGCGCGAAGATCTCGACAAAGCACTCGACCTGCAAGCCAAGCTGATCGAAGCCGGAGAACGCACTCCCGAACTGTTCTACAACACCGGCCTGTTGTTGCAGAAGTCCGGTCAGATCGAAGACGCCATCCGGTTGTACCAGGAAGCGCTCTCTGAGCGCCCCAGCTTTGCCGAAGCGCTGCTCAACCTGGGCCACGCCTTGAAGGCGCAGGGCCAGCTCGACGAAGCCCGCACTTGTTGGCGCCAGGCGCTGGAGCAGAAGCCGGAACTCGCCACAGGCTATTTTGAGCAGTAGTTGCGGACCCGCCGCGGCTTAAATTGTGCCTCAGGACTCGCGCTGCCGCAGGCGCCGGATCGCGATTCCGGAGGCGACACTCGCGAGCAAAAGCAAGCCCGCGACCACCGCGCTAGCCGAGTAAAGCATCGCTCCATTCACCATCGTCCGGGGCGTAGCGTCCTCGCGTTCCGAGGCGCTTTCGGCCATTTGCGTTTCAATGGATCCGAGAAAGGAGCCGATGATCTCGCTCAAGTCGGTCTCGCCGACGTTCGGCACGCCGTAATCGCGGTCGGAGGCATTGCTGTCCCGAAGCTGAAGCTCGTCCATGCTCGCCCGAACGGGGTGGGAGGCATACCGCATCAATCAATCGTAACGCTAAATACCCGTTGCTAAAATACAACCAAGATTGGTGAAATTCTCCTGATTCCGGCGCCGTGCCTGAGCCAAGTCATTGTGTTTTAGTGGCTTGCAATAATCGCTCGCGTGATTGATCTTATGATTATCATGAGAATAAGGACTAAAATAGGTACAAATTATCAGGTGAATGGGCCTTTGCTTTAGAATGAAAACACGACCTTTGCACCCCGCCGTGACGCCGTCACGTGACGGCGGGGTGGAGAGCCGGGCTTGCTCTAAGGCTTGAAAGGATTCGGCTCTGCGGGAGTCCGTCCCGGCGCAGGAAAGGGCCTTGAAAATCCAGAGTTTCTTTCCGTGTCGGACATCTTCCCTATCCCGCTACGCTGTAGTATGCTGAAGGGTTAGAAACCTATCTCTCTGGAGGTCTTTTGACCCATGATTGCCATGCTGCGCAAAGCGCTGATTGCAACACCATTAACTCTCCTGTTTTGTGCCGCGTCCTATGCCCAGACGACCACTGCCTTCGAGGGGACGATCAAGGGCACCGATGGGCAGCCGCTCAAAGGAGCCGTGATCAAGATCACGCGTGAAGACATGAAGGGGGCCTATCAGGTCAAGACTGATAAGAAGGGCCACTATTACTACGGCGGTCTGCCCAAGGGGATTTACAAGATCTCCGTCGAGGTCGGCGGCAAAGACATGGGTTCGATGGACCATGTTCCATCCAATTATGGCGATCCGAAGGACGTGTCGATCAATCTTGCGGAGACGCAGGGCGCCGGCACCGCCGCGGCGCAGGAAAAAGAGGCCGAGCGCGGGATGAGCGCCACGCAGAAGGCCGAGTACGAAAAGAAGAAGAAGGACAACGAAGAGACCATCAAGAAAAATAAGGAGCTCAACGATGCCTTCAATGCAGGCATCGCGGCGCAGGACGCCAAGAACTGGGATGCAGCCGTCCAGAGCTTCGAAAAAGCCTCGACGATCGATCCCAACCAGAACGTGGTGTGGGGAAGGCTGGCCGACAGCTACACGGCGCTGGCCAAGACCAAGACCGGCGCGGACCAGGATCAACTGCTCGCCAAGGCGGTGGAGGCGTATCAGAAAGCGATCGCGCTCAAGCCGGACGCTCCTGAATATCACAACAACTACGCGCTGGCGCTCGCGGCGGGCAAGAAGTTTTCCGACGCGCAGGCGGAACTGCAAAAGGCGGCGCAGCTCGATCCGGCCAACGCAGGCAAATATTATTACAACTTGGGCGCGGTGCTGGTGAACACGGGGCAGCTCGAGCCGGCTTCGGAAGCGTTCAAGAAGGCGATGGAAGTACAGCCGGATTACGCCGACGCGTATTATCAATACGGCATCTGCCTGATGGGCAAAGCCACCACAGGCGCGGACGGAAAAATGAATCCGGTTCCGGGCACGGCCGACGCGTTTCAGAAATATCTGCAACTGGCGCCCAACGGCAAGGACGCCGAGACGGCCAAAATGATGCTGCAACAGATCGGCGCGACGGTGGACACCAATTACAGTGCGCCGGGAGCGAAGAAGAAAAAGCCGTAGAAGAAATAAAAAGCCGTAAAAAATGTTGCGGGCCATCCTGGATGCGATCCTGGTCGTGCTGGCCATCAGCCTGTTGCGGTCGGTGATCGGGATCGTGGCCAAAACCTTTCACGATTTCTTCAATCCCGCGCCGGCGGCGCAGTCGCATCGGCCGACCGTCGAGGCCGGCGGCGAGCTGAAGCGCGACCCGGTGTGCGGCACCTACATCTCGCCTACGACAGCGTTGCAAAAAAGGTCGGGCAAAGAGGTGTATTACTTCTGCTCCCCGGAATGCAGAGAGAAGTTTCGGGGGTAAAGGGGACTAATTCATTGGCCGCAGATGCACGCCGATGAAATCACCCGACGATTCTGAGCTGCGCGTTCGAGGTTGCCAATACGCTCGGCGGCGGATTCGCCGAGAAGGTTTATGAGCGGGCGTTGAGGCGGGAGCTCCGGGAATGCCGCATGAGAGTGCGCCCGCAGGCATCGTTGCGGGTTTTATACAAGGGCCGGGAGGTTGGGCAATATTTCGCGGATCTGCTGGTTAGAGATTGAGTGGTAGTAAGGTTGAAATGCGCCGACCGGCTGGCGCCGGAGCGTGTATCGCAGTGCATCCATTGCCTGAAGGCGGCGCGTCTCGAAATCGCTCTTCTGCTCAATTTTCTGCAAATCCACGCGGATTGCAGACAGATCCTTTCGGATGTTGTTTATCTGCGTGCATCGGCGTGCATCTGTGGCTCAAACGCCCATCGGCTAATCTCTAAGGATGAAGCTTTCAGCCATTCGGGCGGCGCTGGGGTGTGAGCTGGTGGGGGACGACGTCGAGATTACCGGCGTCGCGGGCATGGAACACGCCGGGCCTTCCGAGCTTACCTTTCTGGCCAATCCGAAGTACGCGCCCAAGGTGAAGCATACGCGAGCGGGAGCGGTGCTCGTTGTGCGCCCGATCGAAGGATTGGCGGCGGCGCAGCTCATTTCGGACAATCCGTATCTCGACTTCGCGCGAGCGCTGGCCATGTTTTACGCGGCGCCGCGTCCGAAGCCGGGGATCCATGCGACCGCCGTGATCGCTCAGTCCGCAAGCATCGGGGAGAACGCGGCCATCGGCGCTTATGTGGTGATCGGGGAAAATGTGGCGATCGGCAAAAATTCCGTGCTGCATCCACACGTCGTGATTTATGAAGGCGCGCGCATCGGGGACGATTTTCTGGCGCATTCGCACGCCGTGGTGCGCGAGTTCTGCCGCGTCGGAAATCGCGTGATTCTGCAAAATGGCGTGGTGCTCGGCGGCGACGGGTTCGGATTCGCCAAGCGCGCCGACGGGACGCACTTCAAGATCGTGCAGAGCGGAGTGACCGTCATCGAAGACGACGTCGAGGTGCAGACGCTGACTTCGATCGACCGCGCGGCGATGGGTGAGACGCGAGTGAAGCGCGGCGCCAAGATCGACAGTCTGGTGCAGATCGGGCATGGTTCGGTGGTGGGCGAGGACAATATTATTTGCGCGCAGACCGGCCTGGCGGGGTCGAGCATTCTCGAAAAGAACGTTCTGCTCGCCGGGCAGGTGGGAATTTCGGGGCACCTGACGATTCACGACAACGCGGTGGTGTACGCGCAGAGCGGCATCGGCGGCGACGTCGAGGCGGGCGCGGTGATGAGCGGATCGCCGGCGTTCGCGGCCAAGGACTGGCTGCGCGCGGTAACCGCGTTTCCCAAGCTGCCGGAGCTTCAAAGGAGAATGCGACAATTGGAGAAGCGGCTGGAATCCTTAGAAAATCCGGCTGAAAAAACGCATGAGCACGAATAATGACGGGCAGCCGGAGAGCGGACATCCGCTGCTCGCCTATCGCAACCAAAAATTTCTGGACACGCCGGACGCCCGATCGCTGCGTATCTTGAGCGAATATTTGTATCCGCTGTCGCATTTCCGCAAAGAGAAGATCCTGGACACGATTGTGTTTTTCGGATCGGCGCGGACCTTCGAGACGGGAACCAACGCGCGCTACTACAACGAGGCGCGCGAGCTGGCGCGACGCATTACCGAGTGGTCGAACAATCTGCAAAATTCGGCGCGCCGCTTCGTGGTGTGCAGCGGCGGAGGGCCGGGGATCATGGAAGCGGCCAATCGCGGTGCGCAGGACGCCGGCGGCAAGACCATCGGTCTGAACATCGGACTGCCTTTCGAGCAGCGGCCCAACCCCTTCATCACTTCGGAATTGTGCTTCGAATTCCACTATTTTTTCATGCGCAAATTCTGGTTCGCATACATGGCGAAGGCGCTGATCGTATTTCCCGGCGGATTCGGAACGCTCGACGAGCTCACGGAAATCCTCACGCTGGTGCAGACGCAGAAACTGCTCAAGAAAATGGTGGTGCTGCTGTACGGCACCGAGTTCTGGAAGGAGATCCTCAACTTCGACGCGCTGGTGAAGCACGGGATGATCTCGCCGAAGGACTTGGAATTGTTCGATTTCGCCGACGACGTGGACGGCGCATTCTCTCTGCTCGAAAAAGGTCTCACGAAATACTACCTGGAGCCGGACAAAGAGACGCCGGCGATCGCCAAATCGAGGATTTAGGTGCGGAACCGGCTGCGCGAGGTTTCCCGGTGGCTGGGACGCGTGGGAATCGCGTTCCTGATCTTCGTGGTCGCGTATGCGATCGCGAGCGCGGCGGAGCTGCGCGGGGTGCGCGTGCTGTTCGGTTTTGGCGCGTTGATTACGGGGGTTTGGCTGGCAATCCGGCTTCTGCGCATGGCGGCGCGGCAGGCCGTGTGGAGACTACGCAACCGGCTGCTGGTGACGTACCTGTTTATCTCCGTGGTGCCGATCGTGCTGATCGCGGGGCTGGCGGTCGCGAGCGGGTACGCGCTGGTCGCGCAGCTTGCGGTGTACCTGGTGACCAGCGAGCTTGGCCGGAGGGTGGATGCGATCGCGTCGGCGGCGGCGAATCTGGCTCGCACTGCGCCGGACAGCCGAGTGGCGGTGATGCACGGGATGATCGACCTGTTTTATCGCGATCATTATCCGGGCATCGAGGTGGCGCTGCGTGAATCCGGGAACGTGCTCCGTTATCCCGGCGGCGCGATCGATCCGGCGCCGAGCGAGTGGCGCGACACGAGCGGTCTGCTCAAGCGCGGCAGCCGCTACTACGTGTGGGCGTACACGAAAATGACGGACGGCGACGTCACGGTAACGGTCCCGGTGACCGGCGAATTTCTGGACAGCCTGGTGCCGAACCTGGGGGTGGTGGATTTCGGCGAATCGATTGGGGAGATGCGGCGGGCCAACGGCCCGAGCGGGATCGAGAGCCGGTTGCCTCCGGCGCTGTACCGGCTGGATCGGGAGCTGGCGTGGTTCGCCTCGATTCCCACGGACGACTGGAACGATCCGAACGCGACTTTCAACGGGCTACTGATGGTGCGGACGCGCGCCTCGGCGGTGCTGGCGTCGATCTTCAATCGCAAAGCGGACCTGGCGCAGGAGGGTCTGCAACTGTTCCTGATTATCGGCGTGGTGGTGTTTTTTATCGTCGAGATCATTTCGCTGGTGATCGGGGTGACCATGACGCGGACGATCACCGGAGCGGTGCATCGCCTGTATGAAGGAACCGAGAAGGTGATGCAGGGCGATTTTTCGCATCGGATCGAGGTGCGCGGCAAGGATCAGCTCGCGGAACTGGCGCGTTCGTTCAACTCGATGACCGCGAATCTGGAGCGGCTGGTGGTGGTGGCCAAGGAGAAGGAGCGGTTGCAATCGGAGATCGAAATTGCGCGCGAAGTGCAGAACCAGCTTTATCCGCGCTCCGTGCCGCAGACCAAGACGTTAAAGCTGACCGCGGTGTGCCAGCCGGCGCGCATGGTCTCAGGCGATTACTACGATTACGAAGCGATTCGCGATTCGCAGGTAGCGCTGGCGATCGGCGACGTGGCGGGGAAGGGAATTTCGGCGGCGCTGCTCATGGCGACGCTCCAAAGCTCGCTACGTACACAGTTGCAGAATTTCCTGGAGGTGGCCACGGCGCCGGGAAACGGAAAAATTTCGCAGCCCGTGTCGACGTCGCGGCTGGTGAGCCGGCTGAACGTGCAGCTTCACGCGCTCACTTCGCCCGAAAAATACGCGACGTTCCTGCTGGGGATTTACGACGAGCCCAGCGGAACGTTCACCTATACGAATGCCGGTCATCTGCCGCCGTTTTTGGTGCGCGAAGGCGAGGCGCGGAGGCTGGACGTGAACGGGACGGTCGTTGGGGCGTTTCCGTTTTCCGATTACGGAGAGAGCCGCGTCGAAACCAAGCCGGGCGACCTGCTGGTGTGCTTCACTGACGGCGTGACGGAGCCGGAAAACGCCTACGGAGAGATGTTCGGCGAGGAGCGGCTGATGGATCTTCTGGCGCGCAACGCGCACCGGACGGAGGAGCAGATCGTCGAGACGGTGCTCGAGAGCGTGCACGACTGGACGTCGTCGGAGGAGTTGCAGGACGACATGACCATCCTGGTCGCTCGGCGGGCGTGATCACATGGAACACGGATGCAGCCCGCGGGAGCGGTCGCGGGCTATACTAAAGGTAGTTCTTCGCATCTTTCTCGCCTGAAGCGCATCTACAGAATGTTGCCGGTGCTGAATCTCAATTGGGGTTTCACGTTCGAGGACCTGTATCGTCGCGAAGGACTGGTGCGGCTGGACTCGGAGTTCCTCAATTGGGTTAAATCCGTCGATATTTCGCTGTTCAACCGGCTGATGCAGGCGCGGACGACGCTGCCGGAGCGCAAGGCGCAGTCGGAATTACTGGTGGAACTTGCGCCCCATCTCGAGGATTTCAACGCAGAGCTGTTTTCAATTTCCGCGGACGTGCGCGCGTTGCAGGCGCGGCATAGCGCGCTTGAACCGCTGTACGCGGTGAAACGGAAATTCGTACAGAAAAAGGCGATCAGCGGGCTCAGCGTCGAGCAGGCGAGCGCCAATGACGGGCCGGCGCTGGCGGCGGAGCTGGAGTCGTTGTTCAACGGCCCGCTCACCGAGGAAATTTTCGTCGAGCACGTTTCGAAGTGGCTCGAAAACGAGGCCGAGCACGCGGCACAGTTGGCCAAGGCGCAACAATACGCGGCGTGGGCGGCGCTTTCGCCCGCGGGACGTGCGAAACATCATCATGGAATTTTGTTTCGGGTGCCCCACAAGCTCGATCCGCAGCACCTTGTGCCGGTGGAAACGATCGAGATCGACGGAATCGCGCGCTTCGCGTTTCCGGAGTCGAAATTGCGGCGCCGCGAGGGTTTCAAGCTGACCGATGCGGGGATGGACCTCGCGGCCGCCCTCGACCAGGCGCACTACTGTATCAAGTGCCATAACCAGGGGAAAGATTCGTGCTCGACGGGTTTGAAGGAGAAAAACGGCGCGTTCAAGTCGAGCGTGTTCGGCGTGACGCTCGCCGGCTGCCCGCTGGATGAAAAAATTTCGGAGATGAACGTGGTGAAGCAGCGCGGCAATTCGATCGGCGCGCTGGCGATCGCAGCCACCGATAATCCCATGTGCGCGGCGACAGGTCATCGCATCTGCAACGACTGCATGAAGGCATGCGTGTTTCAGAAACAGGACCCCGTGGACATTCCGCAGATCGAGACGCGCACGCTCAAAGATGTTCTGGAGCTGCCCTGGGGGTTCGAGATCTACAGCTTGCTCACGCGCTGGAATCCACTGGATTTCGCGCGGCCCGTGCCGCGCCCGGAATCGGGATATAAGGTGCTGATCGTGGGGCTGGGACCGGCGGGGTTCACGCTGGCGCATCATTTGATGAACGATGGCCACACGGTGGTCGCGGTGGACGGGCTGAAGATCGAGCCGCTCGATTCGGCCATTTCGGGCGTGACGCCGCTCGGCGAGCGCGTGCCCTTCCGCCCGGTTCACGATGTGAACGAGCTGTATGAATCGCTTGACGAGCGCGTGATGGCGGGGTTCGGCGGCGTGGCGGAATATGGAATCACCGTGCGCTGGAACAAGAATTTCCTGAAAATTATCCGGCTTTTACTGGAAAGACGCGCGCAATTTTCCATGTTTGGCGGCGTGAGGTTCGGAGGAACCATCAGCGTGGACCGGGCCTTCGAAATGGGGTTCGATCACGTGGCGCTGTGCGCGGGTGCGGGACGGCCCACCGTGATCCCCATGAAGAACGGTTTAGCCCGGGGCGTCCGGCAGGCGTCGGATTTTCTGATGGCGCTTCAACTCACGGGCGCGGCGAAGACCAATTCCATCGCGAATTTACAATTGCGCATGCCGATCGTGGTGATCGGCGGAGGATTGACGGCGATCGATACAGCCACCGAGTCGCTCGCGTATTACGTGGTGCAGGTGGAAAAATTCCTGGAGCGCTACGAAACGCTCGCCCTGGAGCGCACGGACGTGCGCGCGGGCTGGAGCGCGGAGGAATCGGCGACGGCGGACGAATTTCTGTCGCACGCACGGGCGATTCGTGCCGAACGCGCCGCGGCGCGGGCCGAAGGTCGCGAGCCCGATTTTGTAAAATTGCTCGACTCCTGGGGCGGCGTGACCATCGCGTACCGGCGCCGGCTGATCGACGCGCCAAGCTACACGCTGAACCACGAAGAGGTTGCCAAGGCGCTCGAAGAGGGGATTCGATTCGCCGAGGGTTTGACGCCGGTGGAAGTTGAGGTCGACCGGTATGGCCACGCGGCGGCGCTGACGGTGAAGAACGCGGCAGGCGAATCCGTGCGGATGCCGGCCAAGGCGATCCTGGTGGCGGCGGGGACGCAGCCCAACACCGTGCTGGGCCGCGAAGATCCGCACAACGTTTTTCTCGACGGCAAGTGGTTTCAGGCGGTCGATGAGGACGGCCATCCGGTGAAGCCAGAGCGCGTAGCGAAGCCGTCGGCGGCGCGCGTGCTGATGTCGCTGCGCGCCGACGGTCGCGCGATCAGCTTCTTCGGCGACTTGCATCCTTCTTATGCGGGCAACGTGGTCAAGGCAATGGCGAGCGCGAAGCAGGGGTACCCGGTGGTGTCGCGCACGCTTGCGCGGGGCTCGCCGGCGAGGTCGAGAATCGAAAATTTGAACGAAGAGCTGCGCGCGGTAGTGCGCGACGTGATCCGGCTGACGCCGACCATCGTGGAAGTTGTGGTGAAGGCGCCGATGGCGGCGCGCGCGTTCCAGCCGGGTCAGTTTTATCGCTTGCAGAATTACGAGACGCTGGCCACGCGAGCCAACGGAACCACGCTGGCGATGGAGGGCCTGGCGCTGACCGGCGCGTCGGTGGACCGCGAGCGTGGACTTCTCTCCACCATCGTGCTTGAGATGGGCGGATCCTCGGATTTGTGCGCCCTGCTCAAGCCGGGCGAGCCGGTGATCCTGATGGGGCCGACGGGAACTCCCACCGAAACGCCGGCTCAGGAAACTGTCTTATTGGCCGGTGGAGGACTCGGTAACGCCGTGCTGTTCTCGATCGGCCAGCAGCTTCGCGCGCAGGGGTCGCGGACCGTCTATTTCGCGGGCTACAAGAAAATCATCGACCGGTACAAGGTTGAAGAGATCGAAAAGGCCGCGGACGTGGTGGTGTGGTGCTGCGACGAAGCGCCGGGGTTCACGCCGGGCCGGCAGCAGGACAAGGCGTTCGTCGGGAATATCGTCGAGGCGATCGCGGCATACGGGCGCGGCGATCTGGACGAGACGGAGATTCCGCTGAGCTCGGCCGACCGGCTGGTGGTGATCGGATCGGACGCGATGATGCACGCGGTGCAGAGCGCGCGGCACGGAGTGTTGGCGCCGTTCCTGAAGCCGGAGCACAAGGCGATCGCATCGATCAACTCGCCGATGCAGTGCATGATGAAAGAAATCTGCGCGCAGTGCTTGCAGATGCACCGCGATCCGGTGACGGGCGAGGAGACGGTGGTGTTTTCCTGCTTCAACCAGGACCAGGCGCTCGATCACGTGGATTTTTCGAATCTGCGGACCCGCCTGGCGCAGAACGGGGTGCAGGAGAAGCTCACCAAGCAATGGATCGACCGCTGCCTGCGGCAGATCGGGGCGCGGCGGGAACTGGCGGCGGTTTGAGTTTCGCCGCAGATGCACACGAAATGAACACAAATTTCTTATTCGTGTTTATTCGCGGCTAAACAAAAGGTGTTTTATCTGCGTGCATCGGCGTGAATCTGCGGCTAATTCACCGCTCCGCAACACTTCTTGTATTTCTTGCCGCTGCCGCAGGGGCAGGGGTCATTGCGGCCGATTTTTTGAGGAGGAACTTCGGGCTCGACCGGCGCTTCTTCGTCCTCTGCACTGAAGACCGGTTCCAGGCCGTGCAGGCGCAGGCGTTCGTCCAGCGCGAATTCCACCAGCTCGGTTTCATAAGAACTTAGAGCTGTGATCGAATCGATTTTGCGCAGCATTCCGCGGACGCGGCCGCGCGTGGTTTCGCCCGGCATCGCGATCGCATAGGCGAATAACGCATCCTCGCGCAGATGATCAAAGGGTTCCTCGGCGTCGAAATACTTCCTGATTTTATCGGCATCGCGCGTCAGTTCGAAGTATCCGGCTCCGCGCAGGGCTTCGCGTACGATCTTCGGATCCTTGTCGTCGAGATGCGCGGGAAAGAATTTCGCGTACTCGGGCCACAGCGATCGCCACATGGCTTCGAGCGCTTTCGCGCGCGCGGCCGGAATCTGATACAGCGCCTCGATGCCGTGACGCACTTCGTCCCGATCGGCGACGCCGTACAATCCGACGGCTGCGCCGCCGCGCTCTTCTACGGGCCGCGATTCGTCGTTGAGCACCGCGGTCATGGCATCGCGGATCGCGGATTCGCTGGTCGCGTCGGCGAGCGATTCCCAGCCGCGCGCGCGGACGGCAGGCTCGGGGTCGGACTTCGCCAGTTCGAACAGCGCGGCTTTCGCGCCGGGATTAAGCTCCGCATTGAAAAAGCTATGAGCGGCGCCGGCTCGAACCAGGGGATCGTCGGAGCGAAGCATATCCAGGCGCTCGGCTTCGCTGAGCAGATCGAAGGCGGGGAGTTCGCGCTCGGGATAATCGCGCAGGATATCGAAAGGGATGGGCTCGTAGGGATCGGGCGCTGAATGGAGCTGGTCGATCGCGTAGGCGATCTCGCGGCGCAATTCTTTATCTTCGGCGGGAATTTCGGTGAGCATTTTTTCGAGCGCGGGCTTCGCCGCGGGATCGCCGTAAAGACCCAGAAGAAATGCGCCGTCGGCCGTGTCATATTCCAGCCGATCGAGAAGGGTTTCGAGAATACGCGGATCGCGGATCTGCATTCCCGCGAGCAGGAATCCGACGTCGGAGCCCTGCTCTTCGCCGATTTCCTTATACAGAGCCAGCAGCGGCTCGATCGCGCGCTCGCGGAATGGAAGCAGGGCGAGGATGAGGTCGTCGGAAAGATCCTCGGCGTTGCGGCGGGCTACCTCGATGAAAAAATCAAGCGCCTCGGGAGTCTGGTAATGGCGGAACAGATCGACCAGCAGAGGGTCGATTTCGATTCGGTACTTGTTGCGGGGCTGGCGCGAGAAGGCGAGAATCGCGGCAGGATCGTTGGCTTCGAGGATCTTGCGCACGAAGCGGCGATCGACGCCCACGCGTCCCATTGCCGCTTCACGCAATAATTCTTCTACACCCGGCAAAACTACTCTTCTCTCACCACGTGCACGGGCACGTCCACGGATACTTCTTTGTGCAGGCGCAGCGCGACCTTGAAATCGCCGAGCGTCTTGATCGGCTCTTCCAGATGCACCTTGCGCCGGTCGATCGAGTAGCCCTGTTTTTCGAGAGCCACGACGATATCGCTCGCCGTGACCGAACCGAAGAGCTGATCGTTGTCGCCGGCTTTTTGAGCAATGGTGAGCTCGATTGAGCCGACCAGCTTGGCCAGATCGGAAGCGTCGGCCTGAAGCTTGGCTTCCTTGCGGAGGTGGGCCTGGCGTTCCTGCTCGACGATTTTCTTGTTGGCTTCGGTGGCCTGCACCGCGAGGCGCCGCGGCAGCAGGTAGTTGCGCGCGTAGCCGGCCGCGACCTTCACCACCTGGCCGCGCGTGCCCAGTTTCTCGATGTCTTCTCTCAGGATGATTTCCATGGTGGTTCCTTAAATGGATGTCGAGAACGGCATCAGCGCGATGTTGCGCGCCTGCTTGATGGCCTCGGCCAGACGCCGCTGGTGCGGAGCGCACACGCCGGAGATGCGGCGCGGCGTAATTTTGCCCCGCTCGCTCATGAAGGAGTTGAGCAGCCGGACATCCTTATAGTTGATGTCGTCGATCTTGTCGACGCAGAAGCGGCACACTTTCTTGCGCCGGAAATACTGTTTCTTGCCGGCGATCGCTTTATCGCCGCCGGTGGGCCGCATGGAGCCGCTGATGGGTCTTCCGCCTTTGGTTTCCGCCATAACTTACTCCTTCACCTCGGCGGCCGCGACCGGTTGACCCGGCGCCGCATGTTCCGGCGCAGCGGGCGCGGATGCTGCGGGTGCGGCAGGAGCAGCCGCCGGCGGCGGTGGTTTGCGCGCGGCGCGCTTTTCGCGAGCCTTCTTCCTCTTTTCGATCTTCTTCTGCTTCTCGTCGATGCGCACGGTGATGAACTTGATCACCAGGTCCGCCACGCGCATGCGCCGCTCGACTTCACGCACCAGGTCGGGCGTGCTCGAAAAAACCACCAGCACGTAGTGGCCTTCGTTGTAGCGGGAAACGCGATAGGCGAGCTTGCGCACGCCCCAGTCGTCAACCTTGTCGATTTTTCCCTTGCCGCCCGAGATCACCTGCTTCACCTGCTCGATGAACGCATTGACCTCCTCTTCCGGCGCGTCCGGTTTCACAATGAACAGCTCTTCGTAGACTCTCATTCTTCCTCTTGATTTAAGCCTTGAGCGCGGCGGTTAAAAACCGTCATGGACTTTTCGACGCCCTCAGCGATTATGGATTCGACCGCTTCCGCTGCACGCGTGACGATCTCCTCGACTTCCTGTTTCTGCGACTTTTTGAACGGCCGCAGAACGAAACTCTCTCCATCGACGGGGCGGCCGGGATGAATCCCGATGCGCACCCGCGTAAAATTGCTTGTTCCAATCGAGCTGATGACGCTTTGCGCGCCTTTATGTCCCGCCGCGGAACCCTTGGGTTTGATCTTCAGGGTCTGCCACGGCAGGTCCAGCTCGTCATAAACCAAAATCAGGCGGCCGGGTGTTAGTTCGTACCGCTCGAGCAGCCCCTTTACCGCGGAGCCGCTCAGATTCATAAATGTTTGCGGCTTGGCCAGCGCGACCTGGTTTTCCTTGATAGCGCCCAAACCGACATACGACATATTCTCTTTCCGGCTGACCCGAATCGCGTGCGACTCCGCCAACCAGTCGATGACCATGAATCCCAGGTTGTGTGGAGTGTATTCGTACTCCGGTCCAGGATTTCCGAGGCCTACGATCAAAAACTCAACCATGAACAGGCCACGAATGCGCACGAATACACACAAATAAGGAATTCGTGTTCATTCGTGTGCATTCGCGGCCCAATTCTATTTCTTCCCCTTCTTCTCCTCCGCAGCCGGAGCGGCTGCGCCTTCTTCTTCCTTCTTGCCCTTCTTGATCACTTCCGGCTCGGCCGGTGCAGCCGGAGCAGCGCCCTCGGCAGTGGCTGCGGCGGGCTCCTCTTCCGCCTTCAGCGCGACCACATGCGAGATCACAGCGTCCGCATTACTCACCAGCTTTATGGAACCCGTGAGCGGCACCTGGCTTGCGCGGATCGCCTGCCCGATCATCAGATTGGTCACATCGACAGTGAACTCTTCGGGGATCTCGTCGGGCAGGCATTCGATTTCGATTTCGCGCGTGACCAGTTCGTGGAGTCCGCCCTGGACCTTGACGCCCTGCGGTTCGCCGGTGGTGTGAACCACCACCTTCACGCGGAGGCGCTTCAAAAGATCGATGCGTTTCAGATCGATGTGCAGCAGCGTTTCCTTGATGGGATCGTTCTGCCAGTCGACGATCATCACCGGAACGGTCTCGCCGCCCTTCACCGCCAGGTTGAAAATCGTGTTGTGGCCGGTGGCGGAGTGGAGAATGCGCGTGAGCTCCTTGGGGCTGACGGCGACGGGCACAGCGGCTCCGCCCGCTCCGTACAACACTCCCGGGGCAGCGCCCTTGGCGCGCAGCCGCCGGGCTTCGTTCTTCCCGCGCGAGTCGCGGGGCTCGGCTTCGATCGTGATATCTTTTCTCATGCTTTTGAAAGGCCGCGAATCAACGCGAATGAACGCAAATTCCGAATTCGCGTTCATTCGTGTTCATTCGCGGCTGATTCTCCTTTAAACAAACAACGTACTCACCGACCCGTCCTCGTGGATCGACTGGATCGCTTTCGCCAGCAGCGGCGCTACGGAAAGCTGCTTGATCCTGCGGCAGCCGTCCGCCTCATCGGCCAGCGGGATGGAATTGGTCACCACCACTTCCTCGATCTCCGAATTCTCGATCCTCTCCACCGCCGGTCCCGACAGCACTGCGTGCGTCGCGCAGGCGCGGACGCTTTTGGCGCCCTGCTTCAGAAGCGCTTCCGCAGCTTTCACCAGCGTACCCGCCGTGTCGATCAGATCGTCCACGATCAGGCAATCCTGTCCTTCCACGTCGCCGATGATGTGCATCACCTCGGCGACGTTCACGTCCGTGCGGCGCTTGTCGATGATCGCCAGGGGCGAATCGAGGCGCTTGGCGAACGCGCGGGCGCGCTCCACGCCGCCCGCGTCCGGCGAAACCACGGTTAAACCGGGGCCGCCATACTCCGAAAAATAATCGATCATCACCGGGGTCGCAAACAGATGATCCACCGGCACGTCGAAAAAGCCCTGAATCTGCGCGGCGTGCAGATCGAGCGCCAGAATGCGATTGGCTCCGGCGCGTTCGAGCAGGCTGGCCACCAGGCGGGCCGAAATCGGCATCCGCGGCCGGTCCTTCCGGTCCTGCCGCGCATACCCATAATAGGGTAACACCGCGGTAATGCGCTCCGCTGAGGCGCGCTTCAGCGCGTCCATCATCAGCAGGAGCTCCATCAAATGTTTGTCAACGGGTGTGCAGGTGGGCTGGACCACGAAAACGTCGGCGCCGCGAACGTTTTCCTGGATTTGCAAATGCACTTCGCCGTCGGAGAACTGTTTCACCGTCACCGCGGCGAGCGGGCAGCCGAGCTCATAACAGATCTCCGCCGCCAGCGCGGGGTTCGCGTTGCCCGTGAACACTTTGAAGTGATTGAACCTCATCGCTCGTACCGGCTTCGGGGCGGCCATAATTCACCTGCGACAATGTGATTCCCTAACTGGCGCCGCCAAAGCCGCTGATACGCTGCGCGGCTGACCAGCCGGGCGGGAATCGCATCGCCGCCAAACCGTTTACGCGCGCGCTCGCGATCTTCGATCGATCGAAACAGGCCGAAGACAGCCGACCCGCTGCCCGTCATTCTCACCCCGAGAGCTCCCGCTGTCGACAGCTTTCGCGCGATCGATTTCAGCTTGGGGTATTTCCGGAAGACGACCGCCTCAAAGTCGTTTTCGCTGAGCGCACACGCCAGAGTCGCGCGCCGCCGTTCACCTAACAAGCGCACAAACTCCTGGAAATCACTAATTTTACGTGACGATCCCGTGAAAGTCAAACCTCGGCCCAGGGCCGCGTAGGCTTCGGCGGTAGAAACGTGGATGCCGGGCGCGATCAATAAAATCGGCTCTTCGGCAAGATCGGGGAAGGGGTAAAGCTCGGTCCCGCGGCCGATGGCGAGCGCCGTCCCGCCATGAAGCAAAAACGGGACGTCGCTGCCCAGCCCGGCCGCGATTTCTTCGATCGGCGCGCGCTTTCCGATAAGAATCGGAAGCGCGAGCAGGACCGCGGCAGCATCGCTCGACCCGCCGCCGAGTCCGGCGCCCATCGGAATTTTCTTGGTGAGGTGGAAGTGCACACGGGCGTGCGTCTTGGTCGCGTCGAGGACCCCGCGGGCGGCGCGCAGAATAAGATTGTCGGGAATGTCGGCATTCCCCTCGAGCGATATTTCGGTGCGCCGGGCCGGCTCGTAATCGATTTCGATCGAGTCGGCGAGGGAAATGGTTTGAAAAACGGTGCGAAGCTCGTGATATCCGTCGGGGCGCCTATTAAGGATGCGCAGATCCAGATTAATCTTAGCAAGTGCCTGGATTTTCAAGGATTTCAAGAAATTGGCCCCTGTGGGGATCGGTGAAATCGTGTATGGTTTGCGAGGGTACAAGGGATGGAATCCATCCCCTGCGTTAGATTCACCGCCGTTTGAACCGAACGGTGATAGTTACCGTGAAAGCGATCACGGTAATCACGGTGATTACGATAGTAATCATCGCCGTCCCTCCTTCCCGTCCGAACGTGGATTCCACGGCCTGCGGTAACAGGCCGTGGTTTGCCCCAATGGGACGCGTCCGGAGGCGGCGTACATCCGTCAGCGGTCCACATCGAACGGAAAGCGGAGCTCACGTACATTGGTAATATTCTGGCGGCGATAATCTCAGAAATTCAGTAGTGCAGCATGGCCTGAATGTCGTAGCCGGGCAATTTTTCGCGACCCTTCAGGAAATCCAGCTCGATCACGAACCCCAAGCC
>Ga0335077_10000423_pt1 | contig 46384 bp, 40 predicted proteins | sample Lox_Sample_31_FD_207151 | JGI IMG/M metagenome (GOLD analysis project Ga0335077, IMG submission 207151) | Soil microbial communities from Loxahatchee National Wildlife Refuge, Florida, United States - Lox_Sample_3.1 | ecosystem: Environmental > Terrestrial > Soil > Wetlands | place: USA... | reverse complement strand
CATCTACGACCTGGGCGCGAACACCGGGTGGGTGAGCGTCGGCACCGACCACGACACCTCCGCGTTCGCCGTGGAGACGCTGCGCCGCTGGTGGCGGGCCGGCGGGTCCGCCCGCTACCCGGCCGCGCGGCGGCTGCTGATCTGCGCTGACTCCGGCGGGTCCAACGCCGCCCGTGCCCGCGCCTGGAAGGTGGAACTCGCCAGGCTTGCCGCCCAGACCGGGCTGGAGATCACCGTGTGCCACTACCCGCCCGGCACCTCCAAATGGAACAAGGTCGAGCACCGGCTGTTCGCCCAGATCACCCGCACCTGGCGCGGCCGGCCGCTGATCAGCCACCAGGCCGTCATCGAGCTGATCGGCGCCACCACCACAGCCACCGGGCTGACCGTCACCGCTGAGCTGGACACCAGCGACTATCCCACCGGCCTGCGCTACACCAGCAAACAGGTAGCCGCCCTGCCCATCAGCAAGCACGACTTCCATTCGGACTGGAACTACACCGTCCGGCCAGGACCCCACGAGACACCCGTACCGTCACAGAAACAGAAGCAGACGACACGCCGGTAAAACATCATTTATTTATTCGCGACTGCTGAGGCAGGATTAAGGCAGGATGGCCGCATGGATCTGGGCTTGCGCGACATGGCCTACCTCGTAACCGGCAGCAGCCGCGGCCTCGGGTTCGCGGCGGCGCAGCAACTCGTGGCAGACGGCGCGCGCGTGGTGCTCAGCGCGCGCGATGAGGCTTCGGCCTCGGCGGCCGCGGCCCGTCTCGCGCAGCAAGCGCCCGGCGGTCATGGCGGCGCCGCGGCACGCGTCACCTGGGTTGCCGCGGACAATGCCGATCCCGCCACGCCCGGCCGGCTGATCGCCGCGGCGAAGGACAGGTTCGGGCGCCTAGACGGTGCGCTGGTCAGCGTGGGCGGCCCGGCCACGGGGACCGTCATCGCTACTTCTGACGAGGCATGGCGGTCCGCGTTCGAGACCATCTTCCTCGGCGCCGTCAGGCTGGCGCGGGCGCTCGCGCCTGAACTCGGCGACGAGTGCCACGGCGCCGCGACCGGCGCCGCCGCGACCGGCACCATGACCGGGCGACGAGGCTCCATGGTGTTCGTGCTGTCCTCGTCGGTACGGGTGCCGATCGCTGAGCTTGCCATTTCCAACGGCCTGCGACCGGGCCTTGCCGGTGTGGTCAAAACGCTCGCCGATGAACTCGGCCCGGCCGGGATCCGGGTGAATGGGCTGCTACCTGCCAGGATCGGCACCGGCAGGGTACGCGAGCTTGACTCCCTCGGCGGTGACCCCGACGAGGCGCGAGCCCGCCAGTCAGAGCGGATCCCGCTGCGCAGGTACGGCGAGCCGGAGGAGTTCGGGCGGGTCGCCGCGTTCCTGCTCTCCCCTGCCGCGTCCTACATCACGGGCGCGATGATCCCGGTTGACGGCGGTGCCATCCGCTCGATCTGAGCGTGCAACCATGACGGGATGGACCTGCCGGTAGTACAGGCGCCGGGCAGAGGTTCGCGCCTGGCGGCAGCCGTTACGGATCTTAACTGGCTTAGCCGTTCGGCGGCCGTCACGACGCTGCCACGGAAGGGACCACGGCGGCGGGCTGCGCGCCGGTTTCCCCCGCCTGCTCGGCTTGGCGGGCGAACTGGGTGCGGTAAAGGTCAGCGTAGAGGCCGTCTGCCGCGAGCAGTTCGGAGTGGCGGCCCCGCTCGCGCACCTGACCGTCGTCGATGACGAGAATCTGGTCAGCCTCCCTGATCGTGGACAGCCGGTGCGCGATGACCAGCGACGTGCGGCCGGCCAGCGCGGTCGCGAGTGCACGCTGCACCGCGGCCTCTGACTCGGAGTCAAGGTGCGCGGTCGCCTCGTCGAGCACCACGATGGCGGGTGCCTTGAGCAGCAGCCTGGCGATCGCGAGCCGCTGTTTCTCACCGCCCGACAGCCGGTAGCCGCGGTCGCCCACGACGGTGTCAAGGCCGTCGGACAGCGACTCGATCAGGGTCCAGATCTGCGCCGCGCGGCACGCCTCGATCAGGTCGGCCTCAGTGGCGTCGGGCCGGGCGTACGCGAGGTTGGCCCGTATCGTCTCGTGGAACATGTGCGCGTCCTGCGTCACCACCCCGACGACCTCGCGCAGCGATTCCAGCGTGACGTCGCGGATGTCGTGCCCGTCGATAAGCACGGCGCCGGAAGTGACGTCGTAGAACCGCGACACCATATGCGTGATCGTGGTCTTTCCTGCGCCCGACGGCCCGACAAGCGCGGTGAGCTTACCCGGCTCGACGCGGAAGGACACGTCGCGCAGCACCTCCTGGGGTACCCGGCCGCGCTCGGCCGACTTGATCGCGATCGACTCGAGCGAAGCGAGCGACACCTCGGCCGCGGCCGGATAACGGAAGGAAACGTGTTCGAAGTCAATCACCGGAGCCGGCCCGGGCCGCAAGGCCGTGGCGCCCGGCCGGTCTTCCACCATCGGCTTCAGGTCAAGCACCTCGAATACGCGGTCGAAGCTGACGAGCGCGGTCATCACGTCCACCTGCACGTTGGACAGCGCGGTAAGCGGCCCGTACAGGCGGGTCAGCAGCGCGGTCAACGCGACCAGGGTACCAAGCTGCAACACGCCCTTCACGACCAGGCTGCCGCCGAGGCCGTAAACGACCGCGGTGGCGAGCGAAGCAACCAAGACCAGCGCGGTAAAGAAAACCCGGCCGTACATCGCGGTCACTACGCCGATGTCGCGAACCCGTCCCGACTTGTTGCTGAACCCTGCCGCCTCTTCATTCGGCCGACCGTAAAGCTTGGTGAGCATAGCGCCAGCCACATTGAAGCGCTCGGTCATCGTCGAGCCGAGTTCGGCGTCGAGTTGCATCTGCTCGCGGGTGAAGCGCTGCATCCGCCTGCCGATTCGTTTCGCTGGCAGGATGAACACGGGCAGCAAAACCAGCGCGACCACGGTCACCTGCCAGGACAGGTAGAACATCGTGATCAGGACGAGCGCCAGGCTGATGATGTTGGAAACCACCGACGCGAGCGTGCTTGTCAGCGCCTGCTGTGCGCCAATCACGTCGCTGTTCAGGCGGCTTACCAGTGAGCCTGTCTGGGTCCTTGTGAAGAATGCGATCGGCTGCCGCTGGACGTGCTGGAATACCTCGTTGCGCAGGTCGTAGATGAGGCCTTCGCCGATCCTCGCCGAGTACCAACGCTGGGCGAGGCCGAGCGCGGCATCGGCGAGCGCGAGCACGGCGACGGCACCCGCCAGGGCAATGACGAGCCTGGTGTTCTTCGGCAGAATTCCCCGGTCGATAATCGCCCGCAGCAGCAGCGGGTTCGCCACCACGATCGCCGCGTCGATGCCGGTGACAACGAGAAATAGGGCGAGAGCCACTCGATAAGGACGTGCATAGGACGCGATGCGGCGGACCGTGCCGGGCTTGAGCTTCTGCTGAGTGACGGATCGGTCGCGGGTATACGACCGCATCGTCCTGAACGCCCTTGGATCCATGACGGCGGGAACCTCCCTCGCGCCACGGTTCTTCCCCCCAAGCGCTCAGCCTATGGCCGAACGATTCGCCAGGCGGGGGTTCTGGTGGGTCGCTCCCCGGGCTGGCACGGCGAACGGCTCGCCACGCGGGTTAGCCTCGCGACCAATCCGGGCTACGCGCCGAGGCGCCTGCGCTGCAGTTCGGCCTGTGCACGGCGCTCGGCGGCGGCCTGCTGCGCGAGGTTGTGAGCGGGTGCCTGCTGAAGCAGCGCCTTGGTCGCCCGAGCGGTCGCGGCGTCGACGGCCAGCAGCGCGGCGACCAGGTCTGACACGGCAGCGTCAAGTTCGGTGACGGGCACGACGATCTCGGCAAGCCCCAGTTCGCGCGCTTCCTCGGCGGCCACGGTGCGGGTGGTCAAGCACAGTTCGAGGGCTCGTGGCAGTCCGACCACCTCCACCAGCGGCTTGGTGCCCGTCAGATCCGGCACGAGGCCGAGAGCCGGTTCCTTCATGCACAGTGTCGCGTCGTCGGCGAGGACCCGGATGTCGCAGCTCAGGGCTAGCTGGAACCCGCCGCCGATGGCGTGCCCGTGGACCGCCGCGATCGTGACGAAGTCCGGCCGGCGCAGCCAGGTGAACCCCGCCTGAACGGAAGCGATCCACTCCTCGATCGCCGGGTCGGTGAAGTCGGGGAGCGGATCTTCGCCTGGTAGGCCTTCCGGGGTGAACAGCCGCGTGTCGATGCCCGCGCAGAAGGATGGTCCCTCACCGCGCACGATCACCACCCGCACACTAGGTGGCAACGAGGCACCGATGCCGGCCAGACCCCACCACATCGACGGAGTCATCGCGTTGCGGCGCTGCGGCCGGTCGAGTGTCACGGTTGCTACCGCGCCGGATTCGTCCACGTCGAGGCGCAAGCCCGCTCGCTCTAGGTCTGGTGTGCTTGGCGTCATAGCAACATCCTCGCGCATCGAGCTGCCGCGCGCCCACAACGCCGTGAGCGGAGCGGCCATGCTGGAGACAGCAAGATCGACCTGTCGAGGTCGGACATTCACTGTCGGGCTATGGGACCCGAGCGATGCCGTGCCTCCTGCTCCTCTCAAGCTGAGCGTCTACGGCCCTTCGGGCGCACGCGTCTTTAGCTGGGCAGGCAATGTTGCGGTGCCTCATAAGACTAGGCTCCGGGATCATTGCGGCCGACGACGTCCGGTCCCAACGCGCGCACGAGCGATTCTCGGCAGTCCTGTCCCGCTCGACTGGATTGTGCCCGCTGGCTTCCGCGGCCCGGTGCTGCCTGCAACCAGTCCGCAACCCATGGGCGAACGGCACGGCTACCCGCGCTTTAGAGCCTGGGTGCATGGACACCACGAAGCTCAACCGGTCAGTCACCGCAATAGCCGCAGCAGCAGCAGTCATCGCCGGAGGACTCGGCGCGACAGCAATGTCAGCGTCAGCGTCAGCGTCAGCCGGTCCCGGCATCGGCGGAGGGCTTGTCGGACTAGCCAGTACCGTCACCCTCGCTCCAGGCCAGAGCACCTCTGGTGTCGCGGAGTTCTACAACCCCACCGTGGGTGTCGCTGAGACGGCCACTGTCTCTGTCGGCGGCAGTTACATCGCCGCCAGCCCGACGACGCTCAAGCTCGCGGCGACGGGGCAGGCGGGCGACCAGAGCGCGAGCCAGCGCTCGACCGTCACCATCAGCATCCCGGCCAGCGCCACGTCAGGCACCTACACCGATTACGTCGAGGGTCAGGTCCCGCCAGTCGCGGGCGGAAACATCGGCGCCGGCATCAAGCTCCCTATTACCGTCATCGTGTCTGCCCCCAAGGCCGGGCTTAGTGTCGCCGGCAGTGGCGGGAACGTCACCGTCGCTCCTGGTTCCAGCACGCAACTGGAGTTCCTCGCGGACAACACAGGAAACGTCCCTGAGACCGTGAAGATCACTGGCACGCAGGTCAACAGCACCTCCAGCCCGACCGTGGCTGTCAACGGCCTTGCGGGCATCTACGTCACCGTCACCGTTCCCAAGGGAACAGCGGCTGGCAGCGTCAAGGCTCCGTGGACCGCAACCGCTACGACGGCTACCGGCCAGACGGCAACCGTCAGTGGCTACACCAACGTGAACGTCTCCTGAGGAAGAGGCCCTGAGGTGAATCCGCAAGCGCGAGCAGCAGTCGTGGCGGGTGATTTGTTCGACTGGCCCCCGGCTTAGGTTGAGGGCCAGCCGTGCCTCCGGCATCGCGTTATCCACCAGGGCAAGCTGGAAGCCGAGGTTCGCGCCATCGCGAGGTCGCCAAGATCGTGCCATTGTCCAAGCTGAAAGCAAGAACAAGTCATGAGCTGCTACCTCCGAAGCCAGTACAGGGTGTGCTCGGCGCCAGGCGCAGGGGCACCCTAGACCGGATCGTCAACGCCGGTGTTCCGGTGGCGGGCCGGCCCCGGGATCGGCAGGATCGGGGTATGACCCCCGAACCGCACCGGCGGACGGTCGGCTCACTGCGGGCCGTGGCACTCGACGCCCCGGACATCGACCGCCTGGCCACGTTCTACGAGCAGCTCGCCGGCTGGCAACGCGTCCCCGACGACGACGATGAGTGGATCACGCTCGACACCGGTGACGGCTGGCGGATGGGCCTGCAACGGGCCATCGACCACGTGCCGCCCCACTGGCCGGACCAGGACCGTCCCCAGCAGGCCCATCTCGACTTCCGGGTACCGGACATCGGCGCGGCGGCCGAACGCGCCCAGCAGCTCGGCGCCACCCTGCTGCGCCGCAGCGAGCGGTGGCACACGCTGGCCGACCCGGCCGGCCATCCGTTCGACCTGTGCCTCAACCCGGACGATCCGCGGACCCTGATGGGCGTCATGCTCGACTGCCCCGACGCGACGGGATTGAGCCACTTCTACGCGGAGCTGCTCGGCAAGCCGGTGACGTACGAGGCGGACGGGGTCGCCGTGATCGGCGAGGACGGCGCGCAGCCGGTGATGTTCCAGCAGGTGGAGCAGTACACCGCGCCACGCTGGCCGGATCCGGCGTACCCGCAGCAGATCCACCTCGACGTGACGGTCCAGGACGTGGACGCGGCGGAACGGGCCGCCCTTGACATCGGCGCCACCCGACTGGACGGCGCCGGCCCGAACTGGCGCGTCTACGCCGATCCGGCCGGCAAGCCCTTCTGTCTGGTGTGGACGGTCTAGCCGCGGTCGGCGGAAACGGCGCCGAGCAGAAGTTCACCCCGGGACACTCTCCCCTCGACGGCCTCCGGCCATCAGGATGTTCGCGATGAGCGGTGTCGCGTCCAGGGCCGGGCGCTACAAGGCCGACCAGACTACGAGCCCACGAAGGCAACGTCAGAGCCACCAGAAGGCTCCGCGCCGCCGCTGGCACACCGCCGGCCCACACGCGCACAGGGCTCCTCGCACGCGCACCGGGCGCGCTCGCCGGGCATGCCGCCGGGACCAGGCTCGTGCGGCAGCCGGGACGGGAGCACATCGGCCGGGCACGCTGAGGCGCGCACGTACCGGCGCCCGTCGGTGTCCGTCAGTTCCATGGTACGGAGTCTCGTCCGCGCCCACGTCGCCGTTGTTAGCAGTCGGTTACGTTCGGGCGTCCGTACCACGCATCTCACACATAATCCACCCACCTGCGGGACCAGCCAGCAGCGACCCACCACGGACCCGTGGCACCGCCGCTGAGAGCATCGTGAACCATGGGCCCGTAATGAAACTCGGGAGCCGCGATGGACGGTGGGACCGTCGAGACGATTACGCATGGCCTCGCGCAGCCCGGTCCAGCCGCGGACAGATCCTCAGCCCGTGGCCGACGTAGATCATCGGGTCGCGGGTGGGAGTCTTCCGCTCGGGGTGGGCCGCGTCGACGTCGTCGCGGGTGATGCCTCGGGCGTACCGTTCGCTGGTACGCAATCCTGGCCCTGGCACGACCGCGCCTGGCAGGGGGTGCCGTGTCCGGCAGCGGCGTGCCTGGTGAGCCGGGCCTGCAGAGTGCTCGGTGCCCCGGCGAGCACTCTGCCCCGTGCTAACGCCTAACGGGATCCGGGGGTTGGATTTGCCTTGATGAGCCAGACTGGTTCAGCACTTCGCCCACGTGCTACGACTTGGCCTTGCCCCGGGTCGCACCGCCGCGACCGCGCAGGTGCACGCCAGACTCGGTGAGGATCCGGTGCACGAAGCCGTACGACCTGCCGGTAGCACCGGCAAGCGAGCGGATGCTCTCACCCGACTCGTACCTCTTTTTCAGATCCGCCGCGAGTTTGGTGCGATCAGCGCCGGTTACTCGGGTGCCTTTCTTGAGGGTCTCGGTCACAAGTACCTCCCGTGATCTGGAGTGACCTAAGCGTTACCGTCCCTCGCAATGATCACGCATTAACGCTAGATCGGCTACCCACATCGAGGCAAATGATCACTTCTTTTTTGAGAAGCCACCTGTGGCATCGCGGTGAGTAGCCGGATTCAGGCAAGCGCGACCAGATCGGCGAACTCGTCGTCCCAGGTGTCCTCAATCCCATCGGGGAGCAGCATCACCCGCTGTGGCTCGAGCGCCTCGACCGCTCCCTCATCGTGGGTGACCAGGACAATCGCGCCCCGGTAGGTACGCAATGCGGCGAGGATTTCACCGCGGCTCGCCGGGTCAAGGTTGTTCGTCGGCTCATCGAGCAACAGCACGTTCGCACCGGATACGACGAGTAGCGCCAGCGCAAGCCTGGTCTTCTCCCCGCCGGAAAGCACCCCGGCGGGTTTGCTGACGTCCTCGCCGGTGAAGAGGAAGGACCCGAGAATCCGGCGCTGCTCGGACACGGGCAGGTCAGGTGCCGCCGATCGCATGTTCTCCAGCACTGTTCTTGCGGTGTCGAGGGTCTCGTGTTCCTGCGCGTAGTAGCCAAGGCGCAGCCCGTGCCCGGCGGTCACCTCGCCCGCGTCCGGTTCCTCGAGCCCGACGAGGAGGCGCAGAAGTGTCGTCTTGCCCGCACCATTGAGGCCCAGAACGACAACCCGGCTGCCACGGTCCACGGCCAGATCCACGCCGGTGAAAACCTCAACGGAGCCATAGTCCTTGGACAGCCCCGAGGCGGTCAGCGGCACCCGTCCGCATGGTGCGGGAGTGGGGAACCTGAGGCGAGCGACACGGTCCGCCCTGCGCTCCGTCGCGGCGCCCGCGAGCAACCGGTGTGCCCGCCGCTCCATACCCTGTGCGGCCTTTGCCTTGGTGGCCTTGGCGCGCATGCGGTCCGCCTGCGCCTGCAGGGCCGCCGCCTGCCGCTCGGCGTTGGCCCGCTCGCGCTTGCGCCGCCGTTCCGCGACCTCGCGCTGCTCCAGGTATGCGTGCCAGCCCACATTGTGCAAATCAAGCACGCAGCGGTTCGCGTCTAGGTGGAACACCTTGTTCACCACGGCCTCGAGCAGCGCCGTGTGGTGGCTGATCACGACGAGGCCGCCGCGATGTGCGCGGAGGTGGTCGCGCAGCCACGAGATGGAATCGGCGTCCAGGTGATTCGTCGGCTCGTCCAGCAAGAGCGTGTCGGCGCCACTGAACAGGATGCGGGCGAGTTCGACGCGGCGCCGCTGGCCACCGGACATGCTCCTGAGTGGCTGCCCGAGTACGCGGTCAGGCAGGCCGAGGCTGGCCGCCATCGACGCCGCCTCCGCCTCGGCCGCGTAACCGCCGAGCACGTGCAGCCTGTCCTCGAACCGCGAGTACGCACGGATCGCGTCATCCCTGCGCGCGTCCGTCTCCGCCATCTCGTGCTGCGCCTTGCGCATTCCTGCCAGCACCTCGTCGAGACCGCGCGCGGACAGGATCCTGTCCATGGCGAGCATGTCGAGATCGCCCGTGCGCGGATCCTGGGGGAGGTATCCAACGGTGCCCGTACGTCGAACCGCGCCCGCGGCTGGAAGTGCCTCGGCCGCAAGCACCCGGGCAAGCGTCGTCTTGCCCGCACCGTTCCTGCCGACCAGCCCGATCCGGTCTCCCTGGGCGATCTGGAACGACGCATCGTCAATCAGCAGCCGCGCGCCGGCGCGCAGCTCAAGGCCAGATGCAACGAGCACTTGGAGTGCCACTCCTTCTGGTGACGGGTATGCGGGCGGGCTCCACAAGCGCGTCGGCCGGGTCCGTCAAGTGACACCGGTTGCCGGTGCCCCGTACACCGGGGCCCTGGCGGGGACCGCGGGCTACCTGCCGCGGCGTACCCCGAGTGAGGCTCGGGTGGGTGGACGGCGCGCTCCCCGTCACCGGAGGCGTCAGATTCAAAGCGGCAGCATAGCCGCATTCTACCGTGGCCTTGACTCGCGGTGACGGAGTTTCCGCTGGCCTGCGCGCTGACCTGGGCACGGTCCGCGGCGACTGCTCCGGCCCGCACTGGGCGCGGTTGGTAGTCAAGTTCTGCCGAGGAGTGTCACCCGCCCGCCACCGCGGCGGGCGTGGGCTCGATCAGTCTGATCCGCACGGCACGGAACAGCCGTGGTGTGTCGCGCAGTACCGCTAGCCTCGGCTCGGGCACGGTGAGGAACCGGTCCACGGCAAGATCGAAGTAGGGCTGCATCCTGTCGTCCTGGCGCATTCGGCCGATCGCCATCCGGTCACCGCCGAGCACAACGGCATCGAGCCGACCCGGATACCCCTCAAACACGCGGGCGGCCGTCTCGGCGGCAGCGGCGAGGGCCTCCCCCGCCTGCTTTTCCCGCCGCCGCGCGAAACGCTGCTGCGAAGTTCCGCCGGCCGCGCTGCGCCCGTGCACCAGCCGTGAGCCAGTCTTGGATGCGACGAGGCGCGGCGGCGCGCCGGAAAAGACACCGGCCGCGTAGCCGCCGAGGCGGACGATCAGCACGCCGACGGCCCGGTCCGCGGACGCATGTGCCGCGATCCGCTCGGCGACCTCATCCGGTTGCCCAGCCGTCAATGACAATGCCGTCGCGTCCGCCAAACCAGGCCACGGCGGAAAGGGCGCGTGACACTCGGCTATCGCACCGTCTTCACCCGTATACCGAACGGCTGCCGCCGCAGGCGCAACCTCCGCCCCGCCATGCCCGGCTGTGAATGCGGAGAGCCAGCTAACTATGCGTTCGGGAGCAATGTCCAGCCACCTGCCGCCAGCGAGAGCATTAGGTGCCAAGCTTGTCACTACGCAACGCCTCCATGCGATTACTATTTGATAGCGGCCTCGTCCAGTCGGCACCATTGTCCAGGTCCCGGGCACCGCTCTGGGCTGGCATTGTCCGCGGGCCCGGGGCTTGGGTGGGCTCGGGGCAGCGTCCTGGGGTGTCTCCAGTTCGGCAATGTAGCGGGTTCCGGGGTGGCTAGCGGGATTCGGGGTTTCTAGCGGGATTCGGGGTGGCGAGTGGGGTTCGGGGTTCGGGGTGGCTAGTGGGCGTCGCGCAGCCAAAGAGACTCCGCGCACAGATCACGACACCCGCCGGTACGCGGCGGCGCCCAATACCAGTCAAGGAAGATGCTGATGACCATACGATCCGAGGCTGCCGCACCGGCGGGCTTCCCGGCGAACAGCGTGGAGAATGCGCTTTTTGCCGCTGTCAGGGACCGGACCCGGGTGGGCGAACTCCTCGACGAACTGTGTCATGGCCAGCTATGGCTGCCGCTGCCTGACGGCCGGCCCGTCACCGACGGGCACGCGCTCACGCTGCCGACGGTCCGCTACCTCGACGCCGAATTCATCCCTGCGTTCACGTCGGCTGGCCAGCTCAACGAGGTAGTCGGCCAGGCGGCCCCGGATATGGCGTACGGCTCCCCGGCGCGGCAGAGCGCGTCTGTGGTCCGGGGTGCGGACGTGCCACACGCGGTCGTGCCAGCCGTACGGCTTGCCCGGCTGCTTCCCGCCGGGCTCGGTATCGCGCTGAACCCCGGTGCCCCGGTGAGCGTCCCGATCTACCCCGACGACGTCGCCTTTCTTGCGAGTACCCACGCCGTCATCGGCGGCAGCAAGATCCGTGTCGGTCCTCCGCCCGAGCAGCCGACCAGGCTGCTCAGCGCAGTCGCGGCGGGCCTGCGCACCGTGCGGGCGGCCAAGTCGGCCACCAGGGCGTGGCTGACCACGGAAGAAGGTCACGGGCTCGTCATCTGCGTGACCCTGGACGACCCACAGGACGGCTCCGCGCAGGAGGCCGCGGCGCAGGCGGTGCAACATGCCGTGGACGTCACAGAGCCCGGGTTCGCCATCGACATCACGTTCCCTGGCCAATATGAGCCAGGACCGCTCGAGCAGTGGACGGAAGCGAGCGCTGGGCCTTTCTACCTGCGTGGCTGAGCTTGACCGGGCCAGAGCTGGCCGGCGCCGGCCTCGGCCTGGCAGCGCGGGTGGGCGTGCTGGTCGTCAGACGTTGAAGCCGAGCGCGCGCAGCTGCTCGCGGCCATCCTCGGTGATCTTGTCTGGTCCCCACGGTGGCAGCCAGACCCAGTTGATGTGGAATCCCTGCACCAGGCCGTCAAGCGCCTCGGCGGCTTGATCCTCGATCACGTCGGTGAGCGGGCACGCCGCACTGGTAAGAGTCATGTCGATGGTGGCCACACCGTCGTCGGCCAGATCGACGCCATAAACCAGGCCAAGGTCGACCACATTGATACCGAGCTCGGGGTCTACCACATCTCGCAGGGCCTCGAGCACCTCGTCGGCCTCCGGGGAAAGCTGCTCGCCTGCCAGCGGGGTGGCCGACTCGGCTGCCCCGTCCGCGTCATGGCTGACGACCTGCCCGGCTGCCTGTTCGCTGATCGCGTTCTCCGTCATGATGCCTGTCCTGCCTTCCCATTGAGCGCCCGGACCGTCGCGTCTTTCCACGCCATCCAGCCAAGCAGGGCGCATTTGACCCGGGCCGGGTATTTGGCCACGCCCGCGAAGGCGACCGCGTCCTCGAGCACGTCCTCGTCCGGCTCCACGTCTCCCCGCGCCTGCATCAGCGCCAAGAACGCGTCGCCCACAGCGAGCGCCTCGTCGACGGTCTTCCCGATCACGAGATCCGTCATGACAGAGGCGCTGGCCTGGCTGATCGAGCAGCCGAGCGCGTCGTAGGACACGTCGCTCACCCGCACGTCGCCTTCTGCCGGGATGTCCCCGGCACCGTTGCCCGCGCCGGATGCGGCGCTGTTAGGCGCGTCGTTTGCGGCGCTGCTCGCGCCGTTCGCCGCGTCACCTGCTACGTCCTCCCCGGCGCCGCCGAGCCGGACGCGGACGGTTACCTCGTCACCGCAGGTGGGATTGACGTGGTGCACCTCGGCGTCATAAGGCTCCCGCAGCCCCCTGTGGTGCGGGTGGCGGTAGTGGTCCAGGATGATCTCCTGGTATATCGACTGAAGCATCACGCCGCTCTTCGTATCTCCGCTCGCGCTAGCGCCGCCCGTACTAGTAGCGCCCGTGCTGGCACCGCTGCCGCTGGCACCGCCCTGAGGGAAGCTGCCACCGAGGTCGCGGGTCGTCTTGATGCCATTGTGCTTCCTGGGAACGCTCTGCCGCGGCCTCGGCCGCCTGGCGCGATCGTGCAAGATGGCAGCCGTGCCGCGCACTTGCCGATCTTAACGTTCATGACCGCTCACACTGTTCCGAAGAACTGTTGCGCGTAGCGCACTCCGTCGGCAAGGGCAGCTACCTCGGCTGGTGTGTTGTACACGTAAAAGGTGGCACGCGTGCTCGCCTGCACCTGGTACCTGCGGTGCAGCGGCCACGCGCAGTGATGCCCGGTCCGCACCGCGATGCCTAGTTCGTCGAGCACCTGGCCGACGTCATGCGGGTGTATTCCCGCCACGGTGAATGCCACCGCAGCGCCGCGATCCCCGATGCCGTGCGGACCGAGGATCCGCACGCCAGGGATCTCGCCGAGGACCGAGAGCGCCTGCGCCGTCAGCATCTCCTCGTGCGTGGCCACATGTGCCATGCCGAGATCTGTCAGATAGTCGCAGGCCGCCGCGAGGCCGACCGCCTGTGGGGCCATCGGCACGCCCGCCTCGAACCGCTGCGGCGGCGGCAGAAAGGTCGAGTTCTCCATCCGGACTACTTCGATCATGGAGCCGCCGGTGATGAACGGCGGCATCACTTCGAGCAGCTCACGCCGGCCCCACAGCACGCCGATGCCGGAAGGCCCGAGCATCTTGTGGCCGGAGAAGGCGAGGAAATCCACGCCGAGCGTGGACACGTCCACCGGCTGGTGCGGCACGGACTGAGCGGCGTCGGCGAGGACGAGCGCACCCGCCTGATGGGCGCGGCGAGCAATCTCCATCACCGGCGGTATCGTGCCGAGCACGTTCGACTGGTGACTGAGTGCGACCATCCTCGTACGCTCGCCGATGAGCGCATCAAGCGCTTCCAGGTCGAGACGGCCATCCGCCGTGAGGCCGAACCAGCGCAGCGTGGCGCCGGTGCGCTGGCACAGCTGCTGCCAGGGCACGAGGTTCGCGTGGTGCTCAAGCTCCGTGACCAGGACCTCGTCGCCGGGACGGACGGCGAAACGCGCGGCCGCCGGGTCGGTCGCTGGCAGCGCCGCCGCGTTGCTCATCGCGTAGGCGACCAGGTTGATCGCCTCGGTCGCGTTCTTGGTGAACACAATTTCGCCAGGCTGCGCGCCGATGAAGGAGGCTACCGTGGCTCTGGCGGTCTCGTACGCGTCGGTCGCCTCTTCGGCGAGCAGATGGGCGCCGCGGTGCACGGCGGCATTGTGGCGTTCGTAGAACTCGCGCTCAGCGTCAAGCACCTGCCGCGGCTTCTGTGAGGTGGCTCCCGAGTCGAGATACACCAATGGCCTGCCGCCCCGCACTGTCCTCGACAGGATCGGGAAGTCGGCGCGGACCTTTTCCATATCAAACGGCGGGCTGGCCGACAGCGCCGTCTCTGCTGCGTGCGGTGTCATGGTCACGACGGCGCGCCTGCCTTCGCGAAGCGCTCGTACCCGCCAGCCTCGAGCACCTCAGCGAGTTCGGGCCCGCCTTCCTCGACGATCCTGCCGTCGATGAACACATGCACGAATTCCGGCGTCACATAGCGCAAGATCCGGTTGTAGTGGGTAATCAGCAGTATTCCCGGGCGAGCCGGGCCCTCCTGAGCACGGAACCGGTTGATGCCCTCGGAAACGATCCTCAGTGCGTCCACGTCCAGACCGGAGTCAGTCTCGTCAAGCACGGCGATCTTCGGCTGCAGCAGTTCAAGCTGGAGGATCTCGTGTCGCTTCTTCTCGCCGCCGGAGAAGCCCTCATTGAGGTTCCGCTCGGCGAAGGCGGGATCGATGGCGAGGCCTGACATCGCCGCGCGCATCTCCTTCATGAAGTCACGCAGCTTAGGCGGCTGGCCGCGCACCGCGGTGATCGCGGTCCGCAGGAAGTTCGACACCGATACGCCCGGCACCTCGACCGGATATTGCATAGCAAGGAAAAGGCCGGCCCTTGCTCGCTGGTCCACGCTCATGGCCAGCACATCCTCGCCGTCCAAGGTAACGGTTCCCTGGGTGACCTCGTACTTGGGATGGCCGGCGATCGCATACGCGAGGGTGGACTTACCTGAGCCGTTCGGGCCCATGATCGCGTGGGTCTCCCCGGACACCACGGTCAGGTCGACGCCCTTCAGGATCTCCTGCTTCGGGCCGCCGGTGTCCGAGACGCGGACGTGCAGGTCATGAATCTCAAGAATGGACATTATTCGCCTTGTCTCCGAGTTCTCTCTCTTCTAGGAGGTTCCGGTCTGGAGGTTCCGGTCTGGAGGTTCCGGTCTGGAGGTTCCAATTTGCCCGGGAGGCACTTTCGCTGGCACCGGCGTCGCCCACGGCAATCACTCAGCGCGCGGAGACCTCAGGGCCAAGCGACACGAGCACGTCCTCGCCCTCGATCCTCACTGGATACGTCGGCACCGGCTTGGTCGCCGGTGGCCCGGTCGGGTTGCCTGTGCGCAGATCGAAACAGGATCCGTGCAGCCAGCACTCGATCGTGTGGTCGTAGACCTCGCCCTCAGAGAGCGCCACCTCCGCGTGCGAGCACACGTCACGCAGCGCGTAAACCTCGTCCTCAGCGTGCACGACGACGACGGGTGTGCCGTTCAGGTCGATCCCGATCGCACCTTCGTCTGGCAGGTCCGATACCGCGCACGCGCGCAGGAATGTGGAAAGCTCCGTCATGAGCGCCGGCCTTCCGGGCGGTACTGCGTCGCCGGGGCCGCCTGAATGTCATGGGAGCGCCGCATCTCGGGCGAGCTGTCCGACTCCAGTGAGCCCTGCACGTGCGGGGCCTGCGGTATCTCGCCGGACGGCCGCTTCTGATCGGTCCATTTCTCATCAACGGAATGAACAAGTTCGGCCTCGACCGCCGCGGCCACCCTGGTCCGCAGGCTCGGGACGTCGATCCGCTCGATGAGCTGGCCGAAGAAACCCCTGATCACCAGGCGGCGCGCATCCTTGTATGGGATCCCGCGTGCCATCAAGTAGAAGAGGTGGTGGTCCTCAAGCCGCCCACTCGCGCTCGCATGCCCCGCCCCCGCGACCTCGCCCGTCAAGATCTCCAGGTTCGGGACGGAGTCCACCCGGGTGCCGTCGGTCAGCACCAGGTTGCGGTTGTACTCGTAGGTGTCCGTACCCGTCGCCTCGGCCCGGATGATCACGTCGCCGATCCATACCGCGTGCGCGCCTTCACCCTGCAGCGCCCCCTTGTACTCCACCCGGCTTCTGCAGTCCCTGACGGCATGATCCACGAACAGCCGGTGCTCGAGATGCTGGCCCTCGTCGGTGAAGTAGAGACCAAGCAGTTCGGCGTCGCCGCCCGGCCCCGTGTAGCGCACCGACGGAGCCAACCTGACCACGTTGCCGCCGAGGGTTACGGCAGTGTGCTTAATCCGGGCATCCTTGCCGAGCTGCGCGTGGTGGTGCGAGAGGTGCACAGCATCGTCCGCCCAGCCCTGCACGCTGACGACCGACAGCGAGCCGCCTTCGCGCACGACGAACTCCACATTGTCCGCATAGACCGCGCTGCCCGAGTGGTCGAGCACAAGGACAGCCTCGGCGAATGGCTCCACCTCGACGAGGAGATGGCCGAATGCGGCAGCGCCCGCCCGCACGCCCGATCGCTCGCCCTGCCCCGATCGCTCACCATGCACAGAAAGCACCGTGGGCCGCGACGTCACTGTGTCCTTGGGCACGGTAAGGATGGTTGCCTGGGAGAACGAGTTGTACGCGCGCGCGCTCACCCGGTCAGCGGGCACGAAGGCGCGGCCGATCCTCGGGTCGTCGCGGCCCGCAACTTCCACTCGCACCTCAGGCGCGGCATCCGCTTCTGCAATGACCTTGCCGGGCGGTGATGCGTTAGTAAAGGCAGATTCCGCGCCGGCAGAAAGCCCCGCCGAAGAAGCCGCGCCACCTTCCGTGTGCAGGCCATGAAGCCGTCGCAGGGGGGTGAACCGCCACTCCTCCTCCCTGCCGTTCGGCACGGGGAAGTCGGCCACGTCGTAGGACTCACGCCCATGCAGCCTGGACGAAGGGACCGCCGTCTCCACAGCCCCTTGAATTCCTGCCATTAGCCGACTGCCCCCTCCATCTGGAGCTCGATCAGCCGGTTGAGTTCCAGCGCGTATTCCATCGGCAGTTCGCGCGCGATCGGCTCGACGAAGCCACGGACGATGGTCGCCATCGCCTCGTCCTCAGTCATGCCACGGCTCATCAAGTAGAAGAGTTGCTCTGCAGAGACTTTGGAGACCGTGGCCTCATGGCCCATCTCCACGTCATCCTCGCGAACATCCACGTAGGGGTACGTGTCAGACCTGCTGACCGCGTCGATGAGGAGCGCGTCGCATTTCACCGTGGACCTGGAGTGGCTGGCACCCTCCTGCACCTGGACAAGACCTCGGTAGGAGGTACGCCCGCCGCCGCGGGCCACAGATTTGGACACGATCGTGGACGAGGTATGGGGAGCGCAGTGCACCATCTTCGCGCCCGCATCCTGATGCTGACCCTCCCCCGCGAACGCGACGGACAGCGTCTCGCCCTTGGCATGCTCGCCCATCAGGTACACGGCCGGATATTTCATCGTGACCTTGGAGCCGATGTTGCCGTCGATCCACTCCATCGTCGCGCCCTGGTAGGCCACCGCCCGCTTGGTGACAAGGTTGTAGACGTTGTTCGACCAGTTCTGGATCGTGGTATACCTGCAGCGGGCATCCTTCTTCACGATGATCTCGACGACGGCCGAGTGCAGCGAGTCTGACTTGTAGATCGGCGCGGTGCAGCCCTCGACATAGTGGACGTAGGCACCCTCGTCGACGATGATGAGGGTGCGCTCGAACTGGCCCATGTTCTCGGTGTTGATCCGGAAGTAGGCCTGCAGCGGTATCTCCACCTGCACGCCCTTCGGCACGTAGATAAAGGACCCACCGGACCAGACCGCCGTGTTGAGTGCCGCGAACTTGTTGTCGCCGGGCGGAATCACGGTGCCGAAGTACTCCTGGAACAGCTCGGGATGTTCTCTCAGCGCCGTATCGGTGTCGAGGAAGATGACACCTTTTTCCTCCAGATCCTCGCGGATCTTGTGATACACGACTTCGCTTTCGTACTGCGCCGCCACCCCCGCGATGAGGCGCTGCTTTTCGGCCTCGGGGATGCCCAGCTTGTCGTACGTGCTCTTGATGTCGGCCGGCAGCTCGTCCCAGGTCGTGGCCTGCTTCTCGGTCGACCGGACGAAGTACTTGATGTTCTCGAAGTCGATCTCGCTGAGATCGGCGCCCCATGCGGGCAGCGGCTTCTTGCCGAACAGCCGCAGGCCCTTGAGGCGCATATCGAGCACCCACGCAGGCTCGTTCTTTTTGGCCGAGATTCCCCTGACGACATCCTCGGACAGTCCGCGCTTTGCGGTGGCACCTGCCACGTCGGTGTCGGCCCAGCCAAACTTGTACCGGTCAAGCCCCTCGAGTTCGGGGCGCGTCGTTGTCGTCATTAGGAGGGCCCTCCGGACCTAGAGTTCGTGATGAGGCGACTGCACGGTGTTTTCCCGCAACCCGGTGCTTTCCCGCAACCCGGTGCTTTCCCGCAACCCGGTGCTTTCCCGCAACCCGGTGCCTTCCTGCAGCGATGTGCCGGCGTGCGGGCGAACCGTCGACAAGTCAGTTACGTGTGTCGTGCAGATCCCGTCGCCATGCGCAATGGTGGCAAGCCGCTGCACCGGCGTGCCGAGCAGGCGGCCAAATGCCTCGGTCTCCGCCTCGCACAACTGCGGGAACTCGGCCGCCACGTGCGCCACGGGGCAGTGGTGCTGGCAGAGTTGCTGGCCACCGCCGGCCGGGGCGACATCGGCCGATGCGGCGTACCCGTCCGCCGTAAGCGCCTCCGCGAGCGCATGTACGCGGTCGCCTGCTGACGCTGTCTCTACCGCGGGCCGGTACCGCCACTCGAGATCGGCGACCTGTTCTCGCGCGAACTCGGCGACAGCCTCGGGCCCGCGCGAGCTGGCGAGGAACCTGAGCGCGCTGCTTGCCAGGTCGTCGTATGCGTGCTCGAAAGCGCTCCTGCCCGCATCGGTAATGGCAAACAGCTTCGCCGGGCGCCCCCTGCCGCGGCTCCCGTAGGTCCGCGCCTTTCGAGTCTCGATCATCTCGTCCGCGAGCAGCGCGTCGAGGTGCCGGCGGATCGCCGCAGGCGTCAGCCCGAGCCTGCTACTGAGCGCGAACGCTGTGATCGGGCCGTTTTCGAGGATCAGCCGAGCAACGCGCGCCCTCGTGCCACGCTCATTTCCCGCATGGACCGCAGCGGCGTACGCCTTCGCCTGAACCGTACGAGCCTGGAGGACGGCAGCGGTCACCACGCCGCGAGCGTCATCGCTCGCTGCTACGGCGCTCACTTCAGCCTGCCTCACATATTTCACAACATCAGTGTGGCGTAAATCCATCCCTGCGCGCAACGCCGGCGGGGACCAACGATGCTCATTGCAAAAGATGAACCTTGCCAAATTCGAACCGCCGACGGGGCCGGCATCACCATGGTGTTAGGTGATGCCGACCGTAGCTGGCGCGGATGTAGCGGCTGGAGCGATGGCTGTTGCCAATATGAAGTTTGACACGGCACGGACGCGGCAGAGACGCGGCACGGACGAGGCACAGACGCCGCAGAGACGCGGCGCGGGCGCGGCGCGGACGCCGCAGAGACGCGGCACGGACGCCGCAGAGACGCGGCGCGGGCGCGGCGCGGACGCGGCGCGGACGCCGCAGAGACGCGGCACAGACGCCGCAGAGACGCGGCGCGGGCGCGGCGCGGGCGCGGCGCGGACACGGCACGGACGCGGCACGGACGCCGCAGAGACGCGGCGCGGGCGCGGCGCGGGCGCGGCACAGAAACGGCACGGACACGGCACGAACAGGGCACAGGCACGGCGGCTCGCTCGGCACGGAGAACCTGCCACTGTGGGTCAGGCGGCCAAACTGGCATTGAAGCACTGCTATGCTCGCGTTTCCTGCCCGGGATCGGGCAGGAAACTTGACCCAGACCTATTCCTATTGAGAGTGTCTGGTGCTGTGACACATCCTGCGCCACAGGATCTTGTCCGCCACGTTTGCGTGACCACGGGGCTGGCACCGGGCATCGCGGAGCGGGTTATCGCCGACGTTATCGCTTACTTCGGTGAGACCGCAGAGGAGTTCGTCCGCCGCAGGCATAACGAACTCCACCGTCGTCAATACAAGAATCCCCAGATCTGGCCCCTGATCGCGAACGAGCTAGGTCAGCGGCCCGTGGCCGCCCCTGGCTTGTCGCAGCGTCAGCTTCGCCGGATCGTGTACGGCTGACCGCCACTAGCGGGCACCGGACAGAAGACCGGTGACAGAAGACCGGTGACAGAAGACCGGTGACAGAAGACCGGTGACAGAAGACCGGTGACAGAAGACCGGTGCCGGACAGAGAGGAGCACACGCGATGTGCGGGATCGTCGGCTATATCGGCCAGCGCCAGGCAACCCCGATTCTGCTCGAGGGTCTGCGCCGGCTTGAATACCGAGGCTACGACTCAGCAGGAATCGCCGTCGTGCACCGCGGCCGGCTGCGGGTGACCAAGGCAGCGGTGCGCGTGTCCGGCCTGCGTGAGCTGGTCGGCACTCCCAGCCCGGCGACCGTCGGCATCGGGCACACAAGATGGGCAACACACGGAGAGCCGAGCGACGTCAACGCCCACCCGCACGTGGATGCCAGCGGCCGTATCGCGGTCGTGCACAACGGGATCATTGAGAATGCGGAACGCCTGCGCAGTGAGCTCGCCGCCGGTGGTACCAAACTTGTCTCTGATACCGACACCGAGGCTCTCGCGCACCTGATCGCGGCCGCCATCGCAGATGGCGCCGCCACACTCGAGGACGCCGTCCGGGCGGCACTGCTGCGGGTCGAGGGCGCCTACGGCCTGGTTGTCCTCGATGCCCGCAGGCCAGACGAGCTAGTGGTGGCGCGCAACGGGAGCCCGATCGTGCTCGGCGTGGGCGAGGGCGAGATGTTCGTCGCCTCCGATGTGGCCGCGCTGGTACGCCACACGCAGCGTGTCGTCTATCTCGATGACGGTGAGCTCGCCACCGTTCGGGCGCACGAGTTCCACACGAGCACCCTTGAGGCGCGCCCGACCGACAAGGTCCCGACCACCGTGGAGCTGACAGCCGAGGACTACGACCTCGGCGGCTTCCCCGACTACATGCACAAAGAGATGCACGAGCAGCCGGATGCGGTCCGGCGGGCGCTGCTCGGCCGGCTGGACGACCGGTTCGCCACCGCACGGCTCGGCGGCATCGAGATCACCGCACGTGACGTCCACACGATCAATCGGGTCACCTTCCTCGGCTGCGGATCGGCGTATTACGCGGGCCAGATGGGCGCTGCTTTCATGGAGGAGCTTGCCCGCATCCCCGCCGACGCCGAGCCGGCCTCGGAGTTCCGCTACCGCAATCCCGCTGTCGACCCGCACACGCTGTTCGTCGCGGTCAGCCAGTCAGGTGAGACGCTCGACACGCTTGCCGCGGTGCAGGAACTCAAGCGCAAGGGCGGCAGGATGCTCGGCGCCGTGAACGTGGTCGGCAGCGCGATCGGGCGCGAATGCGGCAACGGCATTTTCCTGCACGCGGGACCCGAGGTGGCGGTCGCCTCCACCAAGGCGTTCACGAACATGGCCGTGGTGTTCGCGATGCTCAGCCTGTTGTTCGGGCGGGTACGTGACCTGTCGGTCGCCGACGGCCGGCGGATCGTGGCTGGACTGCGCCTCCTGCCTGAGCAGATCGAGCGGGTGCTTGCGGAGGAAGACGCGATCGCCGACATCGCACGCAGATACGCGGACGCGCAGCACATGTTCTTCGTCGGCAGGGTCCGCGGCTGGCCGGTCGCGCGCGAAGGCGCGCAGAAGCTGAAGGAGATCTCCTACGTGCACGCCGAGGCATATCAGGCGTCGGAGCTGAAGCACGGCCCGCTTGCGCTGATCGACGCGAGCATGCCGACGGTCGCGGTCGTGCCAGGCGACGAACTGCTTGCCAAGCACATCGGCACGATCGAGGAGGTGAAGGCACGCGGCGGCCCCGTCATCGCGGTCACGAACGCGGACCTTCCTGACGATCTCGCCGACGCCGTCATCCGGGTACCGCGCAACGAGCCAGAGCTGAACCCGATCCTGCTGACCATTCCGCTGCAGCTCTTCGGTTACCACCTCGCGGTCAAGCTGGGCAGGGACATCGACAAGCCGCGCAACCTGGCCAAGAGCGTCACCGTAGAATAGTGGCGGAGCCCGCGGCTATGGCACACCCGGTACGTCTCTAGACTCGCCTGCGTGAGTGTCCCCGCTGTCGAGATCACCGGACTGGCCAAGCGTTACGGGCCGGTGGCTGCGGTCGACGGCCTCACGCTGGCAGCGCCACGCCGCGAGGTGACCGCGTTGCTCGGCCCGAACGGCGCGGGAAAGACCACCACGGTCGAGATCTGCGAGGGCTACCGGCGCCCGGACGCCGGCCAGGTACGCGTGCTCGGCCTGGATCCAGTTCGTGACGCCCGTGCGCTGCGTCCGCAAGTAGGGGTCATGCCACAGTCAGGCGGGATCCCGCCCGCCGCGCGACCCGCCGAGTACCTGCGCCTGCTGGCGAGCTTCTACCGCAGTCCCGCCGATCCCGCGGCCCTGCTCGACAGGCTCGGCCTCGTCGGCTGTGTGCGCACGCCGGTTCGCAGGCTGTCGGGGGGGCAGCAACAGCGGCTCTCGCTTGCCGCCGCCATCGTCGGCCGACCGGAACTGCTGTTCCTTGACGAGCCGACCGCAGGACTCGATCCGCAGGCTCGCCACGCGACGTGGGACCTCATCGCTGAACTTCGCGGCGTCGGCGTCAGTGTCGTGCTCACCACGCATTTGATGGACGAAGCAGAGCGGCTGGCGGACAGTGTCGCGATCATCGACCACGGGCGCCTCGTCGCGGCGGGCACGCCGACCTCGCTTACCGGTGGCCGCCAGCAACTCCGGCTGCGGGCCAGGCCTGGGCTGGACCTCAGCGGCCTGCTCACCGCGCTGCCCGCGGGCGCCGCAGCCAGCGAGTCACCGGCGGGCAACTATCTAATCGACGGCGGCGAGGACGCCGCGGGCTCGCCGGAATTGCTCGGGGCCGTCGCCGCGTGGTGCACCGCGCAACAGGTACGGACCGACGACCTGCGGCTCGCGAGCCGCACGCTCGAGGATGTGTTCCTCGAACTGACCGGGCGGGAGCTTCGCCCATGAGCAAGCCGTTGAGCGGCCCTGCGACCGCCTCGCCCGAGGGCGCGGGACCGCTACCAGGCACGCCCGCCGCGACAGGCGCGGCCGCAGCCCCCGGACCCCCCGCCGCGCCGCAAGCGGCGCGCCACGCGGCAGCCGTTAGGGCTAATGATCTTTCTCCAGCGCCCGGGGCAGCGCCGCTGAGCCGCATGGTTGTGGCGCAGGCCGCGTTCGACGCGCGCGGCCTACTGCGTAACGGCGAGCAACTGCTGCTGACATTGATCATCCCGGTGCTGCTGCTGGTCGGCTTCAGCGAGGCGTCCGTGCTGAATCTCGGCCACGGCAGCCGGGTGGACTTCCTCACTCCCGGGATAATCGCGCTCGCCATCATGTCCACCGCATTCACCAGCCAGGCGATCGCCACCGGCTTCGAGCGAAGGTACGGGGTGCTTAAGCGGCTTGGTGCGACGCCGCTGTCACGCGGCGGGCTCGTCGCCGCCAGAACGGTCACCATGCTCGCCGTAGAAGTGCTTCAACTCGTTGTGATCACCGCGGTGGCCTTCGGGCTCGGCTGGCAGCCGCACGGTGGGTGGGGACCGGCTGCGGCCGTGCCACTGCTCGTGCTCGCGGGGACCGCGGCGTTCAGCGGCCTCGGCCTGGTGATGGCGGGGACGCTTCGGGCTGAGGCGACCCTCGCCGCCGCCAACCTCGTCTACCTGATGCTGCTCGGCCTCGGCGGGGTGATGTTCCCCCTGTCGAAATTCCCTGCGGGGATGCGCGGCGTACTCGAACTGCTGCCCATCTCCGCGCTCTCCGGCGGACTGCGCGCCGTCCTGCAGCACGGAACCGGGCTACCCTGGCGCGATCTGGCCATCCTCGCGGTGTGGGCGATCGCGGGGGTGGCTCTCGCTGCGCGCACGTTCCGGTGGGACTGAGCGGCGGGCTGCGGCTGACAAACGAGGCGCGGCACGGGCGCGCCGATCGAGCCCGCAGGACCCGATTCACCCCTAGCGCGATCCTGGGCGCCCTCCCGCCTCCCGCGTTGATCCTGACCGGTATCGTCTCCGTGCAGGTCGGGGCGGGCCTGGCGAAGGAGCTTTTCACGGTGATCCCGCCGGCGGGCGTGACCCTGCTCCGGCTGTGGTCCTCCGCGGCCGTCATGCTCGTGGCATTCGTGGCCAACAACGTGGGCAACCCGAGGCCCCGGGTTTGGCGCGGGCCGAGGGCCACGACCGGAGGTGATGCAGGCCAGGCGGGAAGTCCAAGGACCGCGTGGCGCTCACTCGGCGTGGCCGCAGCGTTCGGGCTGACGCTCGCCACCATGAACTTCGCCATCTACCAGTCCTTCGCGCGCATACCGCTCGGGGTGGCCGTGACAATAGAGTTCCTCGGCCCATTGGGGATCGCGGTCGCCGCGTCGCGCCGCCTGGTCGATCTTGGCTGGGTGGTGCTCGCCGCCGGCGGCGTGGTGCTGCTCACCCGTGGCGGCGGGCACGTGACCGCGACCGGCGTCATTTTCGCCCTCGTCGCCGCGGCATGCTGGGCGGCGTACATCCTGCTAAGTGCCGCGACTGGACGGCGATTCAAGGGTTCGGCCGGACTGACCGCCGCCATGGTTGTCGCCGCCATCGTGATCACGCCTGTGGGCCTCGCCGCAGGAGGCACCGCACTCTTCAGGCCGGGAATCCTCGCGATCGGAGTGGGCATCGGGCTGCTTTCCTCCGTCATCCCTTACTCGCTCGAGCTTGAGGCGCTGCGGCGGATGCCGCCGCGGGTGTTTGGGATCCTGATGAGCCTTGAGCCCGCGGTCGCGGCCCTCGTCGGGCTGGTTCTCCTGGGCCAGGTGCTCAGCGCGACCGAATGGATCGCCATCGGCCTCGTCATGGTGGCCTGCGTCGGCGCCACCCGCGGTGCGTCGGTGGGCCGGCTGGAGGCTTGACGTATGGTGGCAAACCCCAGCGATGGCCCGTTGGTGGGGCCGCAGCCCCAGCGATGGCCCGTTGGTGGGGAGCGCAACGGACGCCACGCCCGCCGACCCGGATCTGAGGCGGGTAATCGGCACTCATCCGCGTGCTCCTACGATGAGCACGTGGCCACCAACGTCAGCCCCTCAGGGGACGCCAGCGCTGCGAAAGGCGGCGGCGGATCGTCCGCACGGCCGAGCGCGGCAGCACGGCCGAGCGCGGCAGCACGGCTAAGCGCATTCGTCTGGCGGCCGACCCCGCGATCCATGCGCGCTCTCGCGCTCGCCGCAGTCGTCGCGAACGCGGGGATCATCGTGACCGGCGCGGCGGTCAGGCTGAGCAACTCCGGGCTCGGATGCCCCGACTGGCCGGACTGCACCACGAGAAGCCTGGTCGCGACCCGCACGCCCGGGCAGACGATCGTGAACACCTGGATCGAGTTCGGTAACAGGCTGCTCACATTCGTCGTGCTGGCCGTCGCGGTCGCCGTCTTCGTCGCCGCATGGCGACTGCGGCCCATTGGACGTGATGGCCGCCCTGGCCGCCGCGCCGACCTGGTTTGGCTCGCGGCGGCCCAGCCTGCCAGCGTGATCCTGCAGGCCGTCCTCGGCGGCATAACCGTGCTGACCGCGCTCAACCCTGCCATGGTCTCCGTGCACTTTCTCGTGTCGATGGCCGTCGTGGCGGTGGCGGTGGTGCTTTATGTGCGTTGCGGCGAGGACGTGACGCCACCCCGCCCGCTCGCGCGGGCCGACCTGCGGGTACTTAGCGCCATTGTGCTCGCGATCGCGGGCCTGATGCTGGCCGCAGGGACCGTCGTCACGGGTACAGGCCCGCTCGCAGGGAACGCCGCGGCCCCCCGCTACCACCTGCCGCTCCAGGCGGTCACGCAACTGCACGCCGACATCGGCTGGCTGTTCGGCGGTCTCGCGCTCACGCTCGCCGTCGGCCTGAAACTGACGGATGCGACGCTCAGGTCGATCCGTCTCGGCTGGGTGCTGCTGGGGCTACTGGCCCTACAGGGCGCGCTCGGCTACATCCAGTACTTCACCGGCCTGCCGCCGCTACTGGTCGGGATGCACGTGCTCGGCGCGGTGCTCATCTGGATCACGGCTCTGCTGCTCTTCTTCTCGCTGCGCGACCGTGGCGGCGCAGCGGGCGCCCCGCCGGAGCACGCGGGCGCCGCAGCGGAGCGCACGGCGGCCGTCCCGGCGAAGGACGCTACGGTCGACCGGGCGGTGTCTGCTGATACCACGGCGCGGGCCCGGACGCAGGAAAGCCGGGCGGCGGCACCGGCGCGCGGTATGCCTCCCGCCGGATAAACCCGGATGGGCCCTGCGATGCCCACGGCGGGGCCGGCGGCTCGGGCCTGCGGCTCAGGAACGCGAGGCGCGCGGCCTGCATCAGCCCGAGCAGTTCCCGCTGCCTTGCCTCGAACTCTGCCGGGGAGATCACGCCGCGCTCCCCCCGCTGGTGCAGCATGGCGAGTTCGGTAGCGGCTAGCTGGTAGTCGGCCATGGCCGCCGCAGCCGACCGGCCGCCATTCGTCCGTGCCCAGTTGCGGGCCATCCGGCGGTCGCGCAACGTGCTCAGCATCTCGATGTCCTGTGGTGTGACTAACCCGGTGGGCACATACCCGGGCAGACATCGCCTGATCAGCGACACGATACGGCGCCTGTCGTACACGAGGACGACGATCAGCCCGACAAAGACACAAAACAGGATCAGGTAAGCGATGCCGAGGCCGGGAAGGCCAAGCTCGGAAAGGCCGTTCCACGTGCCGTGCAGCAGCATCGCAGCGAACCAGCCCAGCAGTATCGCCCATCCGCCGCGCCGGTGCGACGCGGCGTACGCGACTCCGATTCCGGTCATCGACGTGAAGATCGGATGAGCGAACGGTGAGACAACCCCGCGCAAGACGAAGGTGACGCCCAGCAACTTCGCCCCGCCGATCTCCGGCTTCAGCAAGGCGTCGATGTAGTAGCTGATGTTCTCCATCATCGCGAAGCCAAGTCCAACCATGGCGGCATAAATGATGCCGTCTGTCGGGCCGTCTAGCTCCTGCCTGCGCAGCCGGAGCAGGAGGATCAGTACCAGGCCCTTGAGGGTTTCCTCGACCGGCGGCGCACCGAAGGTCGCGGACACGTACTGCCCTGCCGTCTTGCCAAGTGCCGGGGTCGTGACGTATTCAAGGCCGACGGTATTTATAACGATCGCGACCAGCGCAGCGACACCGGCTCCCCACGCGAAGGCGAAGATCAGGTTCACCCGGGGTTCGGGTTCCAGCCGGTCGGCAAGTAGCACGAGCGCGACGAGCAACGGCACCGGCAGCAACGCGAACGGGACAGCGATCAAGAATGGCAATTCACTGTGCCCACGGAGTTCGCTCTCCGCCGCGTAGATCAACAGCACGATCAGCGCGCATGCCACGGCGATCACGGTGCCCACCGTGAGCCCGACCCTAGTCCGGCCGGGTGCGCGACCCTCAATCACGGCTCGTGGGTCGAAGACCGGCGTCCGGAAGGCCATAGCTGTGGAGCGTAATCCCTTTGCGGTAAGGGGTCGATTAATTGCGACCGTTCGGTCACTCTCGGCAGTGCAACAGGCGGGCTCAATGCAAGAGCGAGTCCACGGCGACAGAGAGGAAAAGCAGCGCGAGATAGGTGTTCGACCAATGGAAGAGCCGCATCGGACGAAGCGCCACCATCGCCGCGCCATCGCCGGATGTGCCATGCCATGCGGTGCCATGCCCGGCCGTGCCATCTCGGGCTGTGCCATCTCGGGCTGTGCCGCTCTTGACCCGGTCGGCCTGCCGCGCCCTGGACGCGAGCCGGTATGCCTCGGCCAGGAAAAGGCCGCCGAGGATCGCGGCCGCTGCGGGATAGAGCGGCCCGGTCCGTGCGATTGGCCACAGCAGCAGCGAGACCGCGACCATCACCCATGAGTACTTGACGATGCTGCGCGTCACCGCGCGGTTGTCCGCGACGACTGGCAACATCGGCACCTCGGCCGCCGCATAGTCCTCCTTGAACCGCATCGCGAGCGCCCAGAAATGCGGCGGGGTCCAGAAGAAGACCACGAGAAAAAGGGGCACGGGCGCCCAGGAGAGGTGCCCGGTGATCGCCGTCCACCCGATCAGTGCCGGCATGCAGCCGGCCAGGCCGCCCCAGACGATGTTCTGGGGGGTGCGCCGCTTGAGCAGCAGCGAATACCCGAATACGTAGAACAAGTTGGCGAACAGGGCTAGCGCGGCGGACAGCCAATTGACAACGAAACCGAGCCAGCAGGTCGACAACACCGCTAGCACCACGCCGAAGATCAGCGCTGCTCGGGGCGTGACTGTGGCGGCCGACGGCCCCGCCGCCAGCGGCCGCCGACGCGTGCGGCGCATCTTGCGGTCGATGTCCCTGTCGATGTAGCAGTTCAGCGCGTTAGCGCTGCCCGCGGAGACTGCGCCACCGATCAGCGTGGCAAAGGCAGGCCAGAGCGGCGGGAGGCCGCGGGCGGCGAGGAACATGACCGGCAGCGTTGTGATCAGGAGCAGTTCGATGATCCGTGGCTTGGTGAGGGCGACGTAGGCGCGCAGGGTGCCGCGCAGCGTTCGCCGCGTGATCACCGCGCGTGCAGCCTCCCCGGTCGCAGGGGCAGCATGGGAAACTTGAGTCACGCTGAATCCGGGATCAGTAGGGTCACGCAGAACCTCGGGGATGCGTCTTAGGGGTGTGGTTGCCCTCGCCGCAACACTGTAGTGGGTGCGGCGTTCCCTCCCCCCTAGCGGCCCCGCACGCGCGTGGTTCGCTCAACAGCGAGTGCGCCAGGTCAGCGGCGGCGGGCCAGGCGGCGCAGGCGGACAGGAAGCAGCAAGCCCACCGCCGCGGGCATCAACCACCAGGCAGGCACCGCGGTGCGGCTCACGGCGTAGGTGAGCAGCAGCGCGATGAGGACACCCGCAGCGATCAGCCAATCGTCCCCGACCACGAAGTCATACCAGAACGCGAAGAACGCGCGGACATGGCGGATCATGGCCGCCCCTTTCTGACGCGCTCCCGCGTGCTGGTAGCGGTGACAACCGCAGCAGAATCCTCCGTCGCCACGACAGTCATGGTCAGCTCGCCTCCGCGGGCACCTTGGCGGAGCTGTCAGCGCCGGCCTGGCTCACCGGAATCCGGCGGAACAATGCGATGAGGCCGAGCGCGAACAGCGCCACCGCGGGCACCAGTGCGAGCAGCGACGCGTCTGATCCCGGCCAGCGTGCGCCGGCGCCCTCGGCACCCCAGAAGGCGCCGAACGCGGTGAGCATGACGCCGACGACCAGTTTCATCGCGTTCTCAGGTACACGGGCGAGGGGGCCGCGCACCGCTGCCGCCGCGGCGGCGACGGCAAGCACCGCGCACCCGGCCGCGACGGCGGCAAGCGGGACGTCGCGTGCGTTGCCGCCGAAGGTCAGCGCGATGAAGGCGACCTCGAGTCCTTCCAGGAGGACGCCCTTGAAGGAAAGGGTGAAGCCGTACCAGTCGGGCACCGAGCCGAACCGCCTCTTCGCCGCCGATGACGCGGCAGCGCATTCCTTGCGGTAGATCTCGTCCTCGTCGTGCAGCGCCTTATGCCCGCTCGCCCGCAGGATCGCCTTGCGCAGCCACTGCAGGCCGAAGACGAGCAGTAGCCCGCCCACCACCAGCCGCAAGCTGCGCAGCGGCACCAATGACAGCGCAGGGCCGAGCGCCGCGACGATGACCACGAGGGTGGCGAGCGCCGTCACCATGCCGGTCGTCGCCGACCGCCAGTCCCTCGCCGTCCCAGCGGCGAGGACGATCGTCGCCGCCTCGACCGCTTCCACCGCGCAAGCGAGGAAAACCGCCGCGAACAAGGCTGCGGCGTTCATGCACACTCACCTCCCATGCGCACACCGGCACAGCCGCGCCGCACACCGGCACCGGCACCGGCTGACGTCAATGTGACGACCGTTAGAGTCTAGTCATAACGGCCGTCACGGAGCGAGTATATGCGCGATGGGTATCGCGGCGGCCTCGCAGGACCGGCGCCGACCCCGTGGCGAAGCTGGACTTGGCGCGGGTCGCTGGACGCGGGGCGCACCGCTTGCCGCGCGCAGTCAGGGATAGGCTCAGGGCAATGATCGCCCTACGCGCCGCAGGGCAGCAGAGCCGCGCGGCTAAGCCACTGCGTGCCATCGACGCGGCGCGGTCCGGCTTCGCGAGACGGGAGATCTCACCGTGACCAACCAGACACGCGCGTTCGAATGGACAGAAACCGACCGCCGTGCCGTCGACTTGATACGGGTCCTTGCGATGGATGCCGTGGAGGCGGCCGGATCCGGCCATCCTGGCACCGCGATGAGCCTCGCCCCCGCCGCTTACCTGCTCTACCAGCACATCTTGCGGCACGATCCCGCAGACCCGACGTGGCCGGGCAGGGACCGGTTTGTCTTGTCGTGCGGGCACTCCAGTCTCACGCTCTATCTGCAGCTGTACCTCTCCGGGTACGGCCTGAACCTGGACGACATCGAGCACTACCGCAGGTGGGGCAGCCGCACCCCCGGGCATCCAGAACGCGGCATCGCAGCCGGGATCGAGACGACGACGGGACCGCTCGGCCAGGGCATGGGGAATGCCGTCGGCATGGCCATGGCGGCACGCAGGGAACGCGGGCTTTTCGACCCGCAGGCGCCGGAGGGCCTCAGCCCGTTCGATCACCAGATCTACGTGTTCGCCTCCGATGGCGACATCGAGGAGGGCATTTCGCACGAGGTGTCGTCCCTGGCCGGCCACCAGAAGCTCGGCAACCTGACGGTGCTGTACGACGACAATCACATCTCCATCGAAGACGACACGAAAATCGCAAAATCGGAGGATGTCTGCGCCCGATATGCGGCCTACGGCTGGCAGGTGCAACGGGTTGACTGGCTCCGCCACGGCGACGGCGGCCGCGGCGGCCGCGGCGGCCGCGGCGACGGCGCGGCGCCCACGTACCACGAGGACGTCGCGGCTCTGCATCGCGCGTTCCTTGAGGCCAGAGCCCATAAGAGCCAGCCGTCGCTGATCTCGCTCCGGACGATCATCGGCTGGCCGGCGCCGAATAAGCAGAACACGGGCAGTGCGCACGGCTCCGCGCTCGGCGCGGAGGAAGTGGCCGCCACGAAGCGGCTCCTCGGCTTCGACCCGGCTGTCAACTTCCCTGTCGAAGAGGAGGTCGTCGCGCACGCGAGGAAGGTGGCACAGCGCAGCAAGCAGTGGCGCGCGGAATGGGACGAGTCGTTCGCTGAATGGGCGCAGGCCAATCCGGACCGCAAGCAATTGTTCGAGCGGATGGCCGCGCACCGGTTGCCTGACGGCTGGGCCGGCGTCCTCCCCGTGTTCCCCGCGGATCAGAAGGGACTGGCAACCCGCCGCGCGTCAGGCAAGGTGCTCAACGCGCTCGCCGCATCGATGCCCGAACTGTGGGGTGGCTCGGCCGACCTGGCGGAGAGCAACGACACAACGATGGAAGGCGAACCGTCGTTCATCCCCGACGAGTACCAGACCAGGCTGTTCCCTGGAAACAAGTATGGGCGGGTGATGCACTTCGGGATCCGCGAGCATGCCATGGGGTCGATACTCAACGGCATCGCGGTGCACGACGGCACGCGGCCCTACGGCGGCACGTTCCTAATCTTCAGTGACTACATGCGGCCGGCGGTACGACTGGCGGCGATGATGGGGCTGCCCGTCACCTATGTGTGGACGCACGACTCGATTGGGCTCGGCGAGGACGGCCCGACCCACCAGCCTGTCGAGCACCTGTGGGCGCTGCGCGCCATCCCGGGCCTCGACGTGGTCCGCCCGGCCGACGCCAACGAGACCTCGGTCGCCTGGCGGACCATTCTGGAGCGTGCGCATCCTGCGGGGCTATGCCTGACGCGGCAGGCCGTACCCGTCTTTGACCGTCGCGCCGATGGTGGCGGCGGGGATGGCCTGGCGAGCGCGGAAGGTGTCGCGCGCGGCGGATACGTGCTCGCCGACGTGCCTGACCTCGGACGTGAGGCGGCCGGTGATGGCCGCGAGGGCAGCCGGGGTGAGCCCGACGTGCTGCTCATAGGCACCGGGAGCGAGGTGCAGTTGGCGCTCGCCGCACGCGACATTTTGGCGCGCGAGGCAGTCCGCGCCCGGGTCATATCAATGCCCTGCGTGGAATGGTTCGCGGAGCAGGACGCTTCTTATCAGCAGGGCGTGCTGCCGCCGGCGGTGCGCGCCCGGGTGTGCGTGGAGGCGGGTGTGTCGCAGGGCTGGCACGCCTTCGGAGGGGACGCGGCTGAATATGTCAGCCTCGAGCACTTCGGCGCCTCCGCCGCATACCAGAAGCTCTACCAGGAGTTCGGCCTCACCGCCGACAAGGTGGCAGCAGCAGCCCGCTCAAGCATCGCGAAGGCGCGATCCGTCGGTAACACGACCGCAGCTGACACGGCTGCGGGAAGTGGCAGGGGTGACGGAGGTGCCGCAGCGGAACGAGGGGCGAGCCCAGGAGAGGGAACAGGCGTTCCCACACGGGATGCCGCTTCCCCGCAGGGGAACACAGTCAGCGAGGACTGAAATCAGCCAGCGCACAAGCCCGCGACGGCCGGTCCGCAGGCGCGCCGCACGTCAGCACGCCCGGGCTGCCGGGACGGCCCGTACCCGTAGAGGAAGGAAGCCACATCGTGCCTCCTACGATCTCCCAGCCGAATGACAGGCTCGCGCAACTGTCCGCCGCAGGCGTCGCTGTGTGGCTGGACGACATCAGCCGTGACCGCCTCGGCACGGGCAACCTGGCAGGACTCGTCCGCACCAAGCATGTGGTCGGCGTCACCTCCAATCCGACGATCTTCGAGAAAGCGCTGAGCAAGGGAAGCGCCTACGACGACCAGACTCGCGACCTCGCGGTGCGCGACGTCTCGGTCGGGGAGGCGTCGCGCGCCATCACCACCCACGACGTCCGCTGGGCCTGCGATGTGCTGCGGCCCGCCTATGACACGAGCGCGGGCGTGGACGGCCGGGTATCGCTCGAGGTCGATCCGAGGATCGCCAAGGATCAGCCCGCGCGGACGGTCGCGGAGGCGCGAGCCCTGTGGTGGATGGTGGACAGGCCCAACCTGTTCATCAAGATTCCCGCGACGCCAGAAGGCCTCCCCGCCATCACGCAGTGCCTGGCCGAGGGGATCAGCGTCAACGTCACCCTGATTTTCTCACTCACCCGATATGGCGAGGTCATCGATGCGTTCTTGGCGGGCCTGGAGAAGGCGGCCGCCGCCGGGCTCGAATTGCCCGCGATCACCTCGGTTGCCTCCTTCTTCGTCAGCCGGGTGGACAGCGAGGTGGACGGCAGGCTGGACAAGATCGGAACACCGCAGGCGGCCCAGCTCCGAGGCAAGGCGGCGATCGCCAACGCGAGGCTGGCATACGAGCTTTACGAGCAGAGGTTCAGTGAGCCCAGGTGGGAGGCCTTGCGCGCTGCTGGCGCACACCCGCAGCGACCGCTCTGGGCGTCGACAAGCACCAAGGACCCCGCCTACGACGATACGCGTTATGTCGCCGAGCTTGTCGCGCCTGGCGTGGTCAACACGATGCCCGAGTCGACCATAGAGGCAGTCGCCGACCACGCCGAACTGCGCCGCGACACCATCCATGGCACTTACGAAGAGTCCCGCAAGGTCTTCGCCGGTCTCGAAGAGCTTGGCATCGGATACGACGACGTCACGGCGGGACTCGAGACCGAAGGAGTAGACAAGTTCTCGGCCTCGTGGACGGAATTGCTCGCCACGATCGAGAAGGAGATGAACCGCGCACGCGGTGGCTCTACGGGACAGGCGAGCAGGCAGTGAGCACGCTGGCTGTCGCCGCTGCTGGCGTCAGCGTACAAACGCGAAGCCTGGCGGCCACAGAGGCCACCAAGCGCGCCGCGGCGAAGCTCATCGAGAACGGCGTGCCTGCCAAGCTCACGGCCAAGGACCCCGGTCTGTGGGGCCCCGCGGCCGAGCCGGTGGCCGCGACCGGGCTCGGCTGGCTGGACGCGCCTGCCATCTCGCGCAGGCTGCTCGGCGAGTTCGCCCAGCTGGCGGAGCGCGTCAGGCAGGACAGGCTCGAACACATCGTGCTTGCAGGCATGGGCGGCTCCTCCCTCGCCCCCGAGGTCATCACGCATACGGCGGGAGCGCCGCTCACCGTTCTCGACACCAGCGACCCGCACCAGGTCGCGAGCGCTCTCGGCGACCGCCTTGACCGGACCCTGGTTATCGTGTCAAGCAAGAGCGGATCGACGATAGAGACGGACAGCCACCGGCGCATTTACGAGCATGCCCTGCATGATCTCGGTCTCAAGCCTGAGGAGGTCGCTCGCCGGTTCGTGATCGTCACTGATCCGGGCTCGCCGCTCGAGGCGGTGGCCCGCAAGGCCGGCTACCACGTCGTACTCGCCGACCCCAACGTGGGCGGCAGGTACAGTGCGCTCACCGCGTTCGGCCTCGCGCCGAGTGCCATCGCGGGCGTAGACGTCGCAGAGTTGCTCGATCAGGCGGCAGCGGTGATGCCGACGCTCGGCGGCGACGACGACAACCCGGGCCTTGCGCTCGGCGCCGCCCTCGGCGGCTTCGCGGTGGAAGGTCACGACAAGGCGGTCCTCGCCGACCACGACTCCGGTATCTCCGGCTTCGGCGACTGGGCCGAGCAGTTGCTCGCCGAGTCGACGGGCAAGCAGGGACTCGGCATCCTGCCCGTGGTGGTCGAATCGGCTGACGCACCCGGGTTCTCCCCTGGCCCTGACATCCACCTCGTCGCGCTGGGATCGCCGGCACCGCCCGGCGCCGATAACGCCGCGGCGCCTGCCCGGGCACCGCGCCCGGTGGACACCGTGGCCGCGGGGCCGCTTGGCGCTCAGTTCATGGTGTGGGAATACGCCACGGCGCTGGCCGGCCGGATCATCGGCATCAACCCATTCGACCAGCCGAACGTCCATGAATCGAAGGACATTACCGGCGCGCTTCTCGCCGGGGCGGGCGACGGACCGCTGCCCGTCGGCCAGGCGGCCTTCGTCGACGGCATGGTGGAGGTACACGCAGATCCCGAACGGCTGCGCGGCGCCACCGATCTCGCGGGCGTGCTCGATTCGCTCATCTGGTCCCTGCCGGACAGGGGCTACCTAGCGATCATGGCCTATCTCGACCGGATCAGCGACAGCGATGCGGCCAACCTGCGTACCGCAGTTGCGGTGCGGACCACGCATCCGGTGACGTTCGGCTGGGGACCACGCTTGCTGCACTCGACCGGCCAGTTCCACAAGGGCGGCCCGCAGACCGGCGTGTTCTTGCAGATCACTGGAGCGATCGAGCGGGACGTCCAGGTGCCTGACGCGCCGTACTCGCTGGGCAGGCTCCAGCTCGCGCAGGCCCTGGGCGACCTCAGCGCGCTGCGCGGTCGCGGCCGGCCGGCCGTCAGGCTGCATCTGCGCAACAGGGGCGCGGGCCTGGCGCAGTTGCTCGGCGCCGCGACAGGCACCGCCTGCGGACCGGTCGCGGACGGCGTGCCAGCGGTGGAATCGATGTCGGACGGGCGGACGTATGGGGGCGCTACGACGGCAGGAGGGATGGAATGAACGAGCTGGCGGACGTCCCCGCCAACCCGCTAAGGGACCCCAGGGATCGGCGGATTCCCCGGGTCGCGGGGCCGTGCGTCTTGGTGATCTTCGGGGTCACTGGGGACCTGGCACGCAAGAAGCTGATGCCAGCCGTCTACGATCTGGCCAACCGCGGCCTGCTTCCACCGGGGTTCTCCCTGGTGGGATTCGCCCGCAGGGACTGGGCGAACGAGGACTTCGCCCAGGTCACCTATCAGTCGGTGAAAGAACACGCGCGGACGCCGTTCAGGGAAGAGGTATGGCAGCAGCTGTCGGAGGGGGTGCGGTTCGTCCCTGGCGAGTTCTCAGACGACGAGGCATTCGACCGGCTCGCGGAAACCGTTGCCGAAATTGACCAGGAACGCGGTACCGGCGGCAATTACGCCTTCTACCTGTCGATCCCGCCGAAGTTCTTCCCCGAGGTGACCAGGCAGCTTAAGCGTTCCGGGCTCTCTACGGTTGGCGAGGGGCCGTTCCCCGCCGGCCGCCGCCCATGGCGGCGGGTCGTCATCGAGAAGCCGTTCGGCCACGATCTGCAGAGCGCCCGGGAGCTGAACGCGATCGTGGACTCAGTGTTCCCGAGCCACTCGGTGTTCCGGATCGACCACTATCTGGGCAAGGAAACCGTACAGAACATACTCGCGCTGCGCTTCGCTAACACCATGTTCGAGCCGGTATGGAACCGGGGCTATGTGGATCACGTTCAGATCACCATGGCCGAGGACATCGGCATCGGAGGCAGGGCCGGGTACTACGACGGAATCGGCGCGGCGCGCGACGTCATCCAGAATCACCTGCTGCAACTGCTGGCGCTCATCGCGATGGAGGAGCCGGTGTCCTTCGACGCGGATTCGCTGCGCGCCGAGAAGCAGAAGGTGCTTTCCGCGGTGCAACTGCCCGACGACCTGGCCATAGGAACCGCTCGCGGCCAGTACGCCTGCGGCTGGCAGGGCGGCGTGGAGGTACATGGTTTCCTCGAGGAAGACGGTATCCCGCCGGATTCCCGCACCGAGAGTTATGCGGCGGTCAAGCTGTGCGTGGATACTCGCCGCTGGGCGGGTGTCCCGTTCTACCTGCGCACCGGCAAGCGGCTTACCCGCCGGATGACCGAGATCGCGCTGATGTTCCAGCGCGCGCCGCATCTGCCTTTCACCAAGACCGACACCGAGGAACTCGGCCAGAACGCCATCGTCATGCGGATACAGCCGGACGAGGGCGTGACCGTGCGATTCGGCTCCAAGGTGCCAGGTACGGCCATGGAGGTCCGCGACGTGAACATGGACTTCGCCTACGGCGAGTCGTTCACCGAGTCGAGCCCCGAGGCGTACGAGCGGCTACTGCTCGCCGTGCTGATCGGCGACCCGCCGTTGTTCCCGCGGCACGAGGAGGTGGAGCTGTCGTGGAAGATTCTCGACCCGATCGAGAACTTCTGGGCGGAGCATCTGAAGCCAGAGCCCTACCCGGCGGGCACTGCGGGCCCCGCATCGGCGGACGAGCTGATGGCCCGGGACGGGCGCGCCTGGCGACGCATGTAGCCGCCCGGGCCGAGAAGAGGAATTGGGCATGACCATCGACCTGACCGACACGACCACTGGACAGATTCAGCAGGCGCTGACCCAGGCACGGCTCCGGCTCGGCGGCCCCACCATGGGGATGGTACTCACGCTGGTGATCGGCACCGATGAGGCGACGCAGTACGACGCGATCCGCGCCGCGGGCCAGGCGGCGCGCGAGCATCCGTGCCGGGTCCTCGGGGTGATCAAGCGCGACCCCCGCGCACGGCGGCGGCTTGACGCCGAGATCAGGGTGGCGGAGAACGGCCCGGGCGAGACCGTGCTGCTGCGCCTGTATGGACCGCTCGGCGAGCACGCGGACTCTGTGGTTGCTCCGCTGCTCGTGCCCGACACCCCGGTGGTGACGTGGTGGCCGGCCAACCCGCCGAGCGTTCCCGCCGCCGATCCGCTCGGGGCCGTCGCGCAGCGCCGCGTCACCGACGTGGCCACCGCTTCGGATCCTAGGCGGGCGCTGGCCGAGCTCGCGGCCCGCTACCGGCCCGGCGACACCGACTTCAGCTGGACCAGGGCGACGCGCTGGCGCTCGCTCCTCGCCGCCACGCTCGACCAGCCGCACGAAAGGATAACCGGCGGTGTGGTGGCGGCTGAAGACGGCAACCCAAGCGCCGTGTTGCTCGCGGCGTGGCTGTCCGTCAAGCTCGACGTGCCATTCATCGTGGAGACATCGCCTGGACCTGGCGTTACTGACGTGCGTATCTGCCTCGCCGAGGGCGCGATCGAGATCACCAGGCCGGACGGACGGGTTGCAACCCTGTCACGTCCCGGGCAGCCTGATCGGATGGTCGCCCTACATCGCAGGGAGACCGGCGACCTGCTCGCGGAGGAACTGCGGCGGCTCGACCCCGACGAGGTCTACATAGAGTCTGCGGCCCAATTCGCGCTCAGCGCCGACGGACACGGTATTGGCTGGCACGGTGCTGGCGGGCCCGGTGCTGGCGGGCCCGGTGCTGGCGGCCCCGGTGCTGGCGGACAATGAGCACCCCCGAGGTCATCGTCCACCAGGACACCGGGCTGCTAGCAAAGGCAGTGGCGGCGCGGCTGGTCACCAGGCTCGTCGATGCGCAGGCTGCGCAGAGCAGCGCACATCTCGTGCTGACCGGCGGCGGCATCGGTACCGCGGTGCTCGGTGAGCTCGCCGCGGCGCCTGCCCGCGATGCCGTGGACTGGCGTCACCTGGACATCTGGTGGGGTGACGAGCGCTTCCTGCCCACCGGCGATCCGGAGCGCAACGAGACAGGCGCGCGAGCCGCGCTGCTCGACCACGTGGACACCGATCCGGAGCGGGTGCATCCGATGCCCGGACCCGACGGGCCGGACGGCAACGATCCCGAGACCGCGGCCTCACGTTATGCTGCCGAGTTGCGCCGCGCCACCCGTCCAGAAGATCATGGCCCGGTGCCTTCTTTCGACGTCCTGCTCGCTGGGATCGGCCCAGAAGGGCACGTGGCATCGCTGTTCCCCGGCATGCCCGCGCTCTACGACGAGCGGGCGGTCGTTGCCGTGCGCGGCGCGCCCAAGCCACCGCCGCTGCGGCTATCGCTCACGCTGCCTTCGATCCGGGCGGCACGCGAGGTCTGGATGATCGCGGCCGGACAGGAGAAGGCGGGCGCCGTCCGGCTGGCACTTTCCGACGCGGGACCTGTCCAGGTGCCCGCAGCCGGTGCCCGCGGGCGCCGCCGCACGCTGGTGCTTCTCGACCGGGCCGCCGCGGCGGGCCTGCCGACGGCGCTCGGCCGCCCCGCGTCCCCGTAACCGTGCCGCTGCGACGGCATAATCCGGCTGCCCCCGCCAGTAGCGACCCGATTTGATCGCCCGATTTGGTGACCCCATGATGGCTGCCGTGACGGACAGGGGCCCTGGCCGGACACGGATCTAACGGAACGGGCCACCTCGGCGCACGGCACGCTTGAGGGCCAGCACGACGATCACCACCAGCGGCCAGCTAAAGACGAACGCCAGAACATGATTGCCGTGGTGATAGCCCGAAGCGCCCAGGCCGCCGCCGGCCAGCCACGCGACGACGGCTGCGGCGATCAGGAGCGGCACCAGCGGCACAAACTGGCTCGGCGGCGAACGCCGCGCGGGCTGATCCGCGGGCCGCTCAGCCGCGGGCCACTCAGCCGCGGGCCACTCAGCCGCGGGCCTCGTCGCCAGATCGGTGCCGAGCCGCACGTCGACCGGCAGATCACTGGTCAAATCGAGAAGATCGCCCCAGGTCTTGCCCTCGTAGGCGGCGGCCATGCGGTCGTCGAACTCCGCGAGCGTCAGCCGGCCCTCCGTGTACTGTGCGCGGAGAATCTCGACGACGTGCTCCCTGTCGTGATCCGAAGCACGGATCGCACGGTTGGCCGTCATCGTGTGTCCCCCTCGCCGGACGCGTTGTCTTTCCTTTCATTCTGCGCCCGGACGGACGCGCTCGCGTCATCCCAGCGGATGCTTCCTGCGTACTCCGTCCGGATGATACGGGAGGCGTCGCCGGAGGTCGCGGCGGATATAAGAACAGGGGATCCCTCGGAAGATCAGCTAGAATGTCGGCATATGGCAAGCGAATCCGGCATGCCGTCGTCGCAGCGGCCGGAGCGACGCCAACCGGGGGATTCAGGGCATCGGGGTTCTGGAGGTGACTCCCAGGCCGCGCTGCGCCCGCGGGCGCGCGCATCACGGCGGCGCAAGGTTCTCGTCCGGACAAGCGGCTTGGCAGCCGCCGTTGTGGCCGCGGTCGCTGTGACGATGTACCCCGGCTACCGCCATCTGAACGGCAACATCCGAGTCCGCAACATCGGGCGCCTCGTTGGCACCCAGCCCGTCGCACCGCATCCACGCGCCCAGAACATCCTCGTCCTCGGCTCGGACAGCAGAACAGGCACCAACGGGCAATACGGCAACGCGAGTGTCGGCGACGGCAGTGATCTCGAGCGGATAGGGCGGCAGCAGGCGTTCATGTCATCCCCTGCTGCCCGAGCGAGGAGCGGACTTTATAACCCCGTCGCGATGTACCGCTTCCTCGACGCCGCCACAAAATCGATCAGTATCGACAGCGGCCTCGGCGGTATACGCGGTTTGTACGATCTGGCGAACAGGCTGCGCAGCATGCCGGCCCGCAACCTCAGGTTCATAACGCTGCCCACATATCCGCGCAGCCTGGTCGACCCCGCGGACACCGCCAACGTGCTCTGGCTGCAACCCGAGGCCAGGGGAATCTTCGTCTCGCTGCGCGACGACGCGCCCTGGACTGCCCAGCCGTCGGCCAGCACTGCCGCTCATGAGCACGTCTTCGTCGCCGGGACAGGGCACGTCGGCGCTGCGACCCCGGCTCCGCCGTCACCGAGCGTCGCGATCAGGACGGGCAGCCAGAACACCTGTACATAAGGGCCGCCGCGTGGCGCAACGCCAAGGAGGTCCGCCGCCGCACGGCGTATTGCGCATCGTCCCGCCACATTCATGATCGCGAGAACGACCACGCCGCCGCGAGGTACCCGCAGGGCATCGCCGCGGACTGGCAGAGCCAAAGGATTCGCTTTACCGACCGCTAGGATCGCGCCGTGCCTACGGTCCCGCGACGTCGCAACGCCCGCCCCGGTCATCTCGTCGTCTGCGGCGACCAGTCTCTCGCGTTCCTGTTAACGGAGGAACTCACCACCAGGTACGGCGAGGACGTGACGGTGATCCTGCCGTCGAGGGAGGGCAACCATGGGCCCAAGATCGCGCGGCTGCCCAATGTCCATCTGATCGAAAGACCCGCCCTCACCGCGGACGCGTTCCGCGAGGCCCGGGTGGGCTCGGCGCGCGCGGTGGCCCTGCTGCAGCAAGATGACGTGGGTAACTTTCACGCCGCGCTCCGCGCCCAGGAACTAAACCGCGAACTGCGGATTGTGCTGCATATCTTCAACACCAGCCTCGGGGAACGGGTCAGGTCTTTTTTCCACGACTGCGCCGTGCTTTCCGAGTCAGCCGTCGCCGCGCCTTCCTTCGTCGCGGCAGCCCTGGGCGAGCCTGCACCGAGCCATGTACGCCTGGCCGGCCGCACACTGTACGCGGCGCGGCGCACCGAAGCCGACCCTAAGCACGTGATCTGCGGCCTGGCTGACACCACAAGGTTCGCGCAGCCACGCATCCTGCCGGACGATCAGGACCGGGCCGACCTCGTACTCGCCGTCGCGGACGGCACGCCACGTGATCCGCTCGCCCGGGCTCGCCGTCGCCCGGTCCGGGCGCTCGCCGCCCCAGTCGGCTCGTTTTTCGGCCGTAAACTCGGCGCTGTCTTCCTCGTATTGTTCGGGGTCCTCGTGGCCGGCTTCGCCCTGCTCGCCACGGCCGGGCGTTATTCGTGGCCCAACGCCGTTTACCTGACCCTGCTCGATGCGGCCGGGGCCGCGGTGACCGACGTCCACCTCGCCCCTCCCGAGCGGTTCGCGCAGGTCATGCTCACCTTCGATGGCATGGCATTTCTGCCCACGGTGACCGCCGCCATCGTGGGTGCCAAGCTCGCGAGCACGCTGGACGTGAACCGGAAAACGATCACTGACCACGTGATCGTGGTCGGCCTCGGCAATGTCGGCACCCGCATCGTGGGGCAACTGCACGACCTCGGTATGCGGGTCGTTTGCGTGGACCGCAATCCGAACGCCCAGGGCGCGGCCATGGCCGGGCGCCTCGGCGTGCCGCTAGTGACGGGGCTGGCCAGCAGGGAAGAAACCCTGCGTGCGGCGGGGATCGACACGTGCCGATCCCTGGTGTCTGTGACGAGCGCGGACGTGGTCAACCTGGAGACCGCGCTGCACGCACGATCGCTTCGAGAGGACCTGCGGATCGTCGTACGGCTTTTCGACGACGAACTGGCCGAACGCCTGGAGAAAACGCTCGGCGGCAATGTCGTGTCGCGGAGCGTCTCCTATCTGTCCGCGCCCTCGTTCGCGGTGGCCATGCTCGAACACCAGGTGTTGCGGACCATTCCGGTCGGCCGGCATGTCCTGCTCATCGCCGACGTGCCGGTGGACCGTGATTCGGAACTCGAGGGCGCCGCGCTGGCGCAGGTGCACGAGGCCGGCCAGGCGCGCGTGATCGCATTGCGCCGGCGTGCCGTCGACGAGATGGACTGGAAACCGCACCAGGGGTACCTGCTCTCGGCCCAGGACCGCATGATCGTCCTAGCCACGCGCGCGGGACTTGGCCGCGTGCTCGCGCGCAGCGCGCCGAGCGAGCCGCTGCGGCCGGGGCCGCGCTGACGGTCCGCCAGCCCAGCGTACTGGTGTCCCTGGCTGGGCTCCCCCGGCTCTGCTTACCTGGCTCTGCTTACCCGGCTCTGCTTACCCGGCTCTGCTTACCCGGGCTTACCTCGCTCTTTACCCTGCCTCCGCATCGTGCCACTGCGCGCATTTTGCCAGGCATCTGCCGGTAACGCATCAGTATCGTAAGTTGCTTACTGGACACCACGCGACAGTTGTTGCAGAGTTGCTCTCAAATAAGTCTTTCCAGCCGGTTCGGTTGAACCTTCATCAGCTGAAAGAAGGTCACTGATGGGCCCGGACTGCACCTGTCACGCTGAACCGCCCGGCATGCATAGTGGCCGGTCCGTGTTCACTCGCCGGTGCCTGGCGTCCCCCGGGCCGTCCTATCCCCGGCACGGACCTGCCCTGTTACCGAAGCCAGGCCGCGCCAAATCACGCCACTAGGAGTCACCATGAGCGTCGCCGATGATCGCTCTACAACCGCATCCGCCTTCGTCTCGCCCATCGCCGATCCCGCTCCGCTCGGTCTTGCCGCGTTTGCCCTCACCACGTTCCTGCTTTCGGCTAAGAACGCAGGATGGATGACCTCAGCCACCGGGGATGCCTTCCTCGGCTATGCGCTCGCCTACGGCGGGTTGGCCCAGCTGCTCGCTGGAATGTGGGAATTCCGCAACAGGAACGTGTTCGGCGCTACGGCGTTCTCCACTTACGGCGGCTTCTGGATTGGGCTCGGGCTATGGGTCCTGCTCGTTGCCCGCCCGAAGTTCGCCGCTGCGGCGCTCCTCGTCCCGAAGCCCGCCGCCTTGATCGCGACCGCAGCTGCGGTGACCACGACCAACCACGACCTCGGCTGGATCCTGCTGGCGTTCGCGATCTTCAACACCTACATGCTGTTGTGGAGCACCCAGGTGAACGCCGCCGTGTTCGGCGTGTTCCTCACGCTGGAAGCAACGGAGATCATCCTGTTTATCGGGAACTTCTTGTCCAGCTCGCCCACCCCCACGACAACGATCAAGGTCGGCGGTTACGTTGGTGTGGTGACGGCAGCGGTCGCCTGGTATGCGTCTGCCGCCCTCATCTCCCGTGGCATGGGCGGCCGGTTGGCGCTGCCGGTCGGCCGTCCGCTGATCGGCCCCCCGTCGGCGGACGATGTCCTCAGCGTGGACAAGCGCTAGCCACCGCTCCTGGTCGGCCACAGGGCGGCGGACCAGGAGGTCTCATCATCCTTGTGGGGAATCCCGACCGTAGCTTGGTTGGGGTTCCCCACAAACTGTTCCTGGGCCGGTCTACGGCGGTTCTGCACACCGATAGGTCCGGGCGACAATGGAGCCGTGATCGTGATCGGCCAGGAGGAGTTCGATGCCCTCGTCGGCGAAGCGCTCGACAGCATCCCGCCGGAACTGGCTAGCCTCATCGACAATGTCGCCGTCTTCGTCGAAGATGAGGCCGACCCCCCGCAACCCGGGCTCCTAGGCCTCTACGAAGGGGTACCGCTTACCGTCCGCGGGCAGTGGTACGCGGGCGCACTGCCTGACCGGATCACGATTTACCGGCTACCCATCTTGAGAATCTGCCAGTCGAGGCAGGACGTCGCGGACCAGGTCAGGATCACCGTTGTACACGAGGTAGCGCACCACTTCGGCCTGGGCGATGCCAAGCTGCGACGGCTCGGCTACTGATCGCGTGCCTTGACCTGGTGAACAAGACCCGAGGACGGCCGCTGTCACGACGGAATAACGTTGAACCGGCGCGCCCATTACGTCCGGGCACGCGAGGGAGGTACGTCAGCGTGGACCTGCGGGAGCGGCGGCAGATTGACATGGCCGAGCACATGGCCAGGGTCAAGGCGCGCACGCGACCATGGCGATCGATGATCGCGGTGGTGCTGGCGATCGCCGCCGCGGCGGTGTCCCACTGGTACACCAAGCGGGCGGCGCTGGCGGCGCCGGCCAGCACGGACCGGATCACGGACAGGCTCATCGCTCTCGGTACGGCGCTGGCGTTCTTCTTGCTCGGCGTCGGGGCAACTATGGGCCTGTCGGGGAAGGTAAGGGACACGCTTCAGTCACGCATCGGGTCCACACACGCTGCCCTGGTGCGAATCGTGTTGGTACTGGCCGGCCTGATCACCACCGTTTCTGTGACGCTGCAGCTTTTCGGGCTGCCGGTTACCCAGCTAATACTCGGCGGGGCCATCTTGGGCGTGCTGCTGGGGATCGCCGCGCAACAGACGCTGTCCAACCTGTTCGCCGGGATCGTGCTGCTGCAGTCACGACCGTTCGCGGTCGGAGATCCTGTCTGGATACGGTCCGGTGCTCTCGGCGGTCAATACGAAGGCGAGGTCACTGAAATCGGCCTCACCTATGTCCGTCTCGATACCTCGGACGGGCCCATCTCCCTGCCAAACACTCAGGTACTCGCGGCCGCGACGGGGCCGCGAACGCCACGGAAGACAGGCGCGTCCGCGCCCGTCTGACGCGACACGTCAGTGGTGCGTCGTCTCGTACTTATTGATGACGTCGGATGGGATCCTGCCCCTGTCACTTACCGGGATGCCACGATTCTTCGCCCAGGCACGGATCTGCGCACTTCGCTGACGATGCGCCGCGGTACGGCGACGGCGACGGGCCGCGCGGGTAGTCGCCTTCCTCGCGTAGCTCACATACCTCTTGAGAATCTCGTCGAGCTTGTCACTGTGCTTCTTGCACAGGTCAATCTCATACTTCTGCCCGTCAACGCCGAAGGCACGGGTTCGCTCCTGCCCGTGCGGGATCTCTTTCTTGTCATAGTCACATGCATAGGTGACCGAAACCTTCTGAGCCATCGGAGTCCCCCTTCTCCTGTTCAATAATGTATCCAACAGAAGATGAGATAACCGTATACGGCCGAAACTCCGGTCTGGTCGCGTTAGCCTTGCCGTGGGTATCTGCCCGGAATCGTTACGGGTTGCGCGCCGACTGAAGATGCTCCGGGGACCCGCACCCCGAAGGGCACAGGTCCCCGGCAACAAGCCAGTGTGGAGGTCGCCTCCTCGGCGAATGGCGCAACGCGGCTCCAGCCGGACGGTATTCCGCGAAGGCGAAAGGTGCGGCCCGGGGGACCCTGCCACACCAGCAATTGGTAGCAACGCGGGCGGGTTCACCGATGTTCCCCGCGCGCCCGATTCATGCGCGCGATGCTCACCAGCCACTCGGCCACTCGCGGCAGGTCACGACGTCTGCTGGGTTCGGTCCCCGGATGCTCGCGGTCTTATTGCCCGGTCACCGATCACGTACGGGGGGGGTAACCGTAGGGAACCGTTCCTGGCCGCTCTGCCTCACCATGTGGCGGGTCTGGTGGATAGGGTGAACCCCCGCCGCCATGCGCAGTAGGCCAACCAGGAATCCCTGCGGGCGGGGTCATCCCGATCGTCGGCGGGCCAGGATCCGGCTGTGCGGGCATCAGGTCGGTGTGATCGGATCGCGGCGGCGGGATCCCAGCTTCCGGGTAACAACCCCCGTGTTCGCCCGCGTTGCCATCTGCACCGTGGGCAAAAGCCTCGGAACGCCCGCCGTACGCGTGGGGCTCGGTGTAAGTACCGCCGCCGGGGGAACCGGCCTTCCGTCTGTGGTGGTCGGGCTGGGAATAGCCGCGGTAAGCTCCAGGGTCCGCATGGCCCCGTCGGCCTGTTGATTCTGCGGGTCGGCTGAACTGGTCGGCCTCCTGGTAGTCACTGCGGTCCGGTAGTTCGGCAGGCCAGCGGTACTCGTCCGTCTGCGGGTAACCAGCGTGGCCCTGGTCCGGGTAACCACCGCGGCCCGGGTCCGGGTAACCACTGC
>Ga0335077_10000421_pt1 | contig 46427 bp, 31 predicted proteins | sample Lox_Sample_31_FD_207151 | JGI IMG/M metagenome (GOLD analysis project Ga0335077, IMG submission 207151) | Soil microbial communities from Loxahatchee National Wildlife Refuge, Florida, United States - Lox_Sample_3.1 | ecosystem: Environmental > Terrestrial > Soil > Wetlands | place: USA... | reverse complement strand
TGGAAAACGTCTTAACCTATGGGGTTCCAACTTCGCCGAAGTTGCATCCCGGACCCGCAACATGAACCCAAAAATCGATCAAGAACCGCCTTCAACTTCGGATTTCAGGTTTAATTGACATAACTTGTGATGTTAAGCGGAAGCTTCGAGGCTGCCATAGCCAGCCGAGTTATTGCGCCGCGGTAGACATGGAAAACGGCCGCGCGTTCATTTGCGTGGCCCAAGCGCGGTTGGGCGTGTTGCTCATGACGAAACGCAACTCGCCGCCGGCGATGATTTCGTCGTGGCGGAGGAAGCTGCGCACGAGCGGGCTGCCGTTGAGCGTAATCGCACCGACGTAGCGGTTGTTGTCATTCAGATTTTCGGCGACGACGCGAAACGACTTGCCATTGGGAAGATGGATGGTGGCTTCGTTCACAAATGGACGGCCGATGACGTATTCGTTGGAGCCGGGGGCGACAGGATAAAAGCCGAGAGCGGTGAAGATCAGCCAGGCGGACATTTGCCCGAGGTCATCATTGCCGACGAGTCCATCGGGGGTGGGTTTGTACTGGCTGTCGACGATTTGCTCCAGGCGCTCCTGAGTGCGCCAGGGTTGGCCGGCGTAGTTGTAGAGATACGCCATGTGGTGGCTGGGCTCATTGCCGTGGACATACTGGCCGATCATTCCGGAGATGTCTTCGACGTCGGCGTATTGTTTGGGGTCGACCTTGGCGTCGAACATTTCGTCGAGCTTGGCGACCAGACGATCGTCTCCGCCAAGAAGCGCGATGAGGCCAGCTTCATCCTGCGGTTCGTACCATGAATATTGCCAGGAGTTGCCCTCGGTGAATCCACTGTCGGCACCGGCGCGGGCGGGGTCGAAGGGTTCGCGAAACGAGCCATCGGAATTGCGAGGACGAGCGAAGCCGGTTTTGGGATCGAACACGTTGCGCCAGTTTTGCGCGCGCTTTTCGAACGCCGCAGCGACATCGGCGCGGCCCATGCTGCGAGCCATGCGCGAGATGGTCCAGTCATCGAAGGCGTACTCGATGGTTTTGGAGACGGCTTCATCATCGATGTCGACGGGGATGTATCCCAACTTCATGTATTCGCCGAGATGGCCGTAGGGGGCGTAGGTGGCGCTGGCCACGGCGGCGTTCAGAGCGGCGTTGGCGTCGTAACCGCGGATGCCTTTCATATAAGCGTCGGCGATTTCGGGAACGGCGTGATAACCGATCATGCACCAGGTTTCGAGGCCATGGAATTGCCAGATCGGCAAGATGCCGAAGGGACTTTCCTGCTGCGACGCGAGAAGGGAGCGGACGACATCGTTCGTGCGGGACGGAGGCTCGAGGAGGGTCATGAGGGGCTGCTCGGCGCGATAGGTATCCCACAAAGAAAATGTGGAGACGAAGGTGAAGCCGTCGGCGTGGTGGACTTCGTTATCGGGGCCGCGATAGGAGTCGTCGACGTCCATGGCCAGGCTGGGGGCCATGAGCGCGTGATAGAGAGAGGTGTAGAGATTCATGCGAGTGGCGGGATCGGCGTGAATCTCCAGGACGGAGAGAGCTTGTTGCCACGACTGACGAGCTTGGGCGTGAACGGCGTCAAAGTCGAAACCTGGAACTTCGGCATTCAGATTGGCGATGGCATTGGCCTCACTGGTGGTGGAAATGGCGAGGTTGACGACCAAAGGCTGGTGGAGCGTACCGAAATCGAAGACAGCGACGAGGCCGCGGCCAGAGATGGCCTGCGACTCGGTGGGTGAAGGAGTGGGCGGGCGAAAACCCTTGTACTCCACAGGGCGTTCGCGATCGTAGAGGGCGTGGGTCTGGGGCGAAGTTGAGAAACGCATCGCGAAATAGAGGTGGCGGTCAGGCGCCCAGCCGCGCGTCTCGCGCATGCCGGTGACGGTGCCATCGGCGCGGATGCGCAGGCTCGACCACAGCACCTTTCCGGGATAGTTGTAGATAGAAGAGCGCAGATCCATCAGCAGGTGAGCGGGGCGATCGGAAGGAAAAGTGTAACGATGCACACCGACGCGAGGGGTAGCGGTGAGTTCGGCGCGAACGCCGTAGTCGTCGAGGGTAACGGCATAGTAGCCGGGTTCGGCTTTCTCAGAGTCGTGACGAAAGCGGGAGCGATAGCCGGAGCCGGGCTTGTCGACTTCGCCTGGTTCCAGTTGCACGTTGCCGGAGATGGGTTGGAGGAGAAAATCGCCGAGATCGGAATGGCCGGCGCCAGAAAAGTGAGTGTGCGAAAAGCCTAGGATGGTGGTGTCTTCGTAGCGATAGCCCGCGGCCCATTTGTAGCTTTGTTTGAAGGGGAGAATCTGCGTGTCGGGGCTGAGCTGGACCATGCCGAAAGGAACGGTGGCGCCGGGGAACGTGTGGCCGTCGGGGCCCGTGCCGATGAAGGGATTCACGGCAGAGAAGGAGCTCGATGGATCGGAAGTTTGAGCGCGGATAGCGGAAAGGAAAAGAAGGAATACGGCAACCAGCAGGACAGAACGACGGATCATTTTTGGGTTCACCTAAGCCGAGCGACGCGCGCGCAGTAACGACCACCAACCGAAAGTAGCACAAAACGGCGGGCCGGAGCCGCGCGGTGAAACTGTTGCCGATGGGTCAGCTTGCTCTGCGGGTTTGCGAGTAAGTCTATCGTGTTACGATATAAAAGCAACAAATCGACCGAATTGCAGGAGGCGAGATTGCAGGAGGGGAGTAACGTGACGGACATTTCCAACGCATCGACCACGGGAGGATTGCCGCTCGATGCGTCGCTGGCGCCGACACTGTTATCCGTGCGGGCGCCGGCGCGGGAGCCGCTGGTGAATGGGCGGGTCGTGTATATCAGCGCCCTATCGATCTGCATTGCAGTAGTGGCCAGTGTGATCGCGCGCGGACTGACGGCGTTGATTGGACTGGTTACGAATTTGGCGTTCTATGGGCGTTTTTCGTTTGCGTTCACGTCGCCGGCGCACAACCACCTTGGACTGTACGTGATTGTGGTGCCGGTGATCGGCGGGTTGATCGTGGGGTTGATGGCGCGTTATGGGTCGGCGGCGATCCGAGGACACGGGATTCCCGAAGCGATGGAACAGATTCTGTACGGGCGGAGCCGCATTCCGGCGCGGGTTACGTTTTTGAAGCCGCTGTCGGCAGCGGTAGCCATTGGCACGGGCGGGCCGTTTGGAGCGGAGGGCCCGATCATAGCGACAGGGGGAGCGCTCGGTTCGTTAGTCGGGCAATTGCTGAAGATTACCGCGGACGAGCGCAAGACGCTACTTGCTGCAGGCGCGGCGGCGGGAATGACGGCGACGTTCGGGAGTCCGGTATCGGCGGTGCTGCTGTCAATTGAACTGCTGCTGTTCGAATACCGGCCGCGGTCGATCATTCCGGTTTCGCTGGCGTGCGCGATGGCGCAGGGAGTGCGGGTAGCGTTTGTGGGAAGCGCGCCGATTTTTGCAATGAGCGATGTGTTGTCGCCGGGAGGCGGAGCGCTGGCGATTTACATTTTATTGGGCGCGCTGGTCGGGCTGGCGTCAGTGGCGGCGACGCGCGCGGTGTATTGGGTGGAGGACCTGTTCGAACACTTGCCGATTCATTGGATGTGGTGGCCGGCGATGGGGGCGGTGGCTGTTGGTGTGATCGGCTACTTTGCGCCGCACACGATGGGCGTGGGCTACGACAACATCGAGAACATTCTGAGAGGAAACATACTGGGGAGGGCGGTGGCGATGTTGTTTCTCTTGAAATTTCTTTCCTGGGCGATTTCGCTCGGCAGCGGAACGTCGGGAGGGACGCTGGCGCCGTTGTTCACGATCGGGGGAGGGCTGGGGTCGTTGCTGGGAAGCGCGGCGATTTACGTATTTCCTTCGATTGGCATCGATATTCGCGTGGCGGCGATGGTGGGAATGGCGGCGATGTTCGCGGGGGCGTCGCGGGCGTTGCTGGCTTCGGTGGTATTTGCGTTTGAAACGACGAGGCAGCCGCTGGGCCTGATGCCGTTACTGGGCGGCTGCACGACGGCATTTTTGATTTCGTCGCTGCTGATGCGGCACACGATCATGACGGAAAAGATCGCCAGGCGCGGCGGACGTGTGCTGGCGGAATACAGCGCCGACTACCTGAACCAGGTGCTGGTAAGGGACACAGCGACGAGAGAGGTGGTGGCACTTTCCGCGGAGGATACGCTGGCGAACGTGCGGGCGTGGTTCAAGACGCGGGCGGCGGGCACAGGTCACCAGGGATTTCCGGTGAACGATCGCGAGGGGCGGCTGGTGGGGGTGGTGACACGGCGAGACATTTTCGACAGCAAAGAAGCAGAGAGCGCGCCGCTGCGGGCGATCATTCGGCGGCCTGTGGCGGTCGCGTTTGAAGACAATTCGCTGCGAGAGGCGGCCGACCACATGATCAGCGAAGGAGTGGGGCGGCTTCCCGTGGTGACGCAAGAAAATCCGCGGAAGTTGACGGGCTGGCTGACGCGCAGCGATCTGCTGCTGGCGCACCGCCAGAGACTCGAAGACGCCTCGCATTCGAAGCGAGAAATTGAAGTCGGGGTGCAGACAATCCGGTTGGGTAGCTAGCTGAAGAGCGGAACGGCGCAGGCCAGCGTCTATTTAGAGAACAACTTGAAATTGACGGAATCCGCCATCGCCTGGTAACCGGCATTGGACGGATGAAGATGATCACCACTGTCCATCGAAGGAGATAAGTGCGTGGGATTTTGCGGGTCTCGGGTGGCGGAATCGAAATCGAGGACAGCATCGAACTGGCCGCTTTCGCGAATCCATTTGTTGACGGCTTGGCGGGCGTGCTCGGAATCGGGGGTGGCGTAGGAGGAACCGCCGAAAGGAAGGAGGGTGGCGCCATAGACGCGGATGTCATGTGCGTGGGCGCGCAGGATGATCTGCTGATAGGCCTGAAGGATGTCGCGAGTGAGCTGATCCAGATCGCAATTGGTGGCACAGGTTCCAATGTCGTTGACACCTCCGAGAACGAGGAGCCAGTGAACGGCGGTCTGTGCGAGTACGTCGCGGTCGAAACGTGCGAGAGCGTTGGGGCCGAGGCCGTCGTGCAGAAGACGATTGCCGCCGATGCCCTGATTCAGGAGGCCGATCTCGCGCGTGTGTTTGTTGGTGTGGAACCGGCGCGCCAAATCGTCGGGCCAGCGCGTGTTGCCGTTGGTCGTGGAACCCCTACCGTCGGTGATGGAGTCGCCTAGAATGACGACCGCGCGTGGGGATTTCGAAGCCGATACATCGACGCCGTTCAGGAAATACCAGTGATCGACAGGTTGGGGCGAGGGCAGCGTCGTTTCTGTGACAGCATCGCCCGCGGTGAAATAGGACGTGGCACGGGAGCCGGCATGCGTGGTGACGCCGTCCAGTGGGCCCTTCACGTGGAAGGTGACGGCGAGGTCAGAGAGAGGCAGTAAATCGAACGCGATCGGATCGGACACCATAAGTGCGCCGGCAGGAACGGTGACCGACGATTGCTGAGCAAAGGTAAGAGGCTGGTCGGTTGCGGGCTCGATGGAGGCGTTCGCGGCAGCTCTGGCGACGCGAGCCGAGGTAATCAGGAGCGGGTTCTTGCCAAAGGCGTTGGAGAAACGGATGCGAATGCGCGTTCCGCCGACAGAAACGTGGACGACCTGACGCAGTGTGGTGTCGGCAAAGTCGGGATTGGGGGGAGCAACGCTGGAGTCGACGAGTTGGGGCGAGCAAGCCCAGGTACCGACCCAGAAATCTCTATCGGCGGCGTCGGCGGACACCCCGAGGGGGAGCAACAAAAGCAGACACGCGAAACGAAATAGAGCTTTCAACGGCACACCTCATCGAGCCACGCGAGGCTTAACGCAGAAGTGTCGGGAAGAGTAAGGTGGCTGCCGCGCAGCGACTGTTCGAGAAACATGCCGTCCCAGTTCGAAGACAGATCGGGGTGCCGGGAATAGGCGGGATCGCTTTGCGCTTCGGGCAAGGAGATGAGCTGGAAGCCACGCTGGTGGAGCAGGTCGAGCAGCCGGGGAAGCATGACAGTCTGGAAAGCGCCGACATGAAGCAGCATGACGTGCTTGATGTCGCGGCCGTAGAGGAGTTTCGCGGCGGCCTGACTTTGTGCGAGTGACAGCGCGGCGCCATCGAGATAGCCCTGCTCGAGCTTCGCGATTCCCTGCCGGTTATTTTTCGCGAGGCAGCGGGAGTAGGGCTCGTTGTAGGCATAGTCGCCGAAACTGACGGTGACCTGCGCCACTTTGTATCCATGTGCAGCGAGGAAATCGGTGACGGCGCGGTGTTTTTCTGGCGTGTCGCCCTCATGGAGGAAGGGAAAGCGCAGCCAGTGCCAATCGTCGTGGCCCATGAACTTCTGCAGCGTGGGTTCGTTGGCGAGGAGGTCCTGTTCCCAACTCTCGGCGGAATGCGTATCGAGATCCAGGTGGGAGAAGGTGTGATTGCCAAGCGGAAATCCAGCAGCGCGCCAGAGTTGGAGGACAGGAGCGCTCGAAGGATCTTCCTTGAGGCCCTTGGCATTAACGAAGCCGTAAGTGGGAGGCGCGTGCGCGGCCTGCAGGCTGTGAATGATGCTGTTGGCGATATCGACGCGGGTCACGCCGGTGGGTACCGGGCCGTGCACGGGCAGATCATCGAAAGTCAGCGAGATTGCAGGAATGTTTTCGGCTGCCGACGTAGCAGGTGGTCCTTTTAGATAGCGGCTGGCGAAGGTCAAGAAGGTTGGCCAATTCGGGCCGGTAGTGTGGCCGCCGGTGTGTTGACGGAACGCGATGTCGCCATCAATGAGCGCGGTTTCGATGGGAGGAAATGTGGAAACGCCGAGATCTTTCTTGCCGAGAAGCGTGTAGACCTGGCCGGCACCGACGGCGCCGAGAAACATGCCTTTGGCATCGACCCAGCCACCTTCGACCTGCTGTGAACCACTGCTAATGAAAACAGGGCGAGGGGCGCACAGGGCGATGAGTTCGTGCGCGTCGACGGGAAGATCGTTCACCGTGAGCGGGCCGCCATATTTGAGAAAGTTGCCCGCCATCCAGTGGTATTCGGAAGAGGAGGCGAGGTTTTCGAGTTGCTCGCCGAAATTGCGGCGCAGGATTTTGGCACCGCCGGCACCCGATGAGCCGATAAAGCCGATGGCGAAGCGAGGATCGTAGGCCATGGCGACAAGGGCAGCTTTGCCGTAGCGCGAGAGGCCTTCGATGCCGACCTGCTTTGCGTCGACGGCTCTGTCGGTCTCGAAATAGTCGAGCACGCGGCTGGCGCCCCAAGCCCAGGCCCGCAGAGCGCCCCAGTCGCCGAGATTGCGCGGCTGACCTTTGTTGACGAGGCCGATGATGCCTTCGGTGAGGCCCGCGCCGTTATCGGCCTGGACGCTGGTGGGAATGTAGTTAGCGTAGCCCCAGCCCATCTGAAGAACTTGCTGCTGCCACGTAGGACCCGCGCCAGTGCCAAAGAAGGCGGCGCGTTGCGCTTCGGTAAGGCGCTTCTTGATGGCTTCGAGGACTTCAGGACTGAGACTCAGCTCCATCATGACGGGAACGGGACCGGAAGCTTTGGCGGGCGTGGTCAGCGTGAGCTGGATGTCGACAGTGATCAGAGGATAGGCAGAGTCGTCGACGTGGCCGACGAGTTTTTTGGTGATTGCGGCGATGCCGGCAATTTCTTCGGGGCTTGTGCTGAGGACTTCCCACTTCACTTGCGGAGTTTCCTTGGGTACGCGTCCGAAGACATCCTGGCCGAGGAGTTCGACGATTTGCGGACGACGATCATTCCACCACAGTTGCGGAGTGTTGACAGGCTGGCCGTTGTTGAGAACGAGTGGGTCGGGCAACTGGATGCCGGGCGAGACTTTCGATTCGTCGAAGTTGGCCGCGCGGGGAGACTTGGGATCGCCATCCGGGCCATTGCGCAACGACGCGATGTGAAGGAGATCCATGATGCGCTGGTGATCCTGTTCGGCGGTGAGATGGACGACGGGAGGATAGGAGTCAATCGCGTGAGCGTGGAAACTCTCCGGCGGGCCGAGATAGCTGGGCTTCACGCCGCCGAGATCGACGACGAGTTTTTGAAGGACGATGCCCGGATCAACCATCCAGAATTTCAGGGTGTGATAACCCGGGCTGACAATTTGGTGTGCGGATGTGGATTTGCGGACGCTGTCTTTGACGGCTGCGGACCAGGCCTCGGTGCTTCTGTCAGCGAGGGCGTCGATGATCTGGGGAGGCGCGTCGTCGAAGGAGATGGCGTAGCGAAGGCCACGGCCGGGAACGAAGTTGAGGGTGGGATCGAGGATAGCTTCGACGCTGACGATGCCGGGATGGAATGAGTACAACTTGTATTCGAGGCATGGAGCGTTTTGGCCGGGCCAAGCGCTTTCAGCGGTTACAGGAAACACCGCCATCGCGGAATCGGTTCTACCGAGGTCGTCGATTTTCTCCCAACGAGCGGAAGGCTGATCGATTTTCCTGGTGTAGTGCGGCGCGTTGATCGAGACGTAGCCATTGCTTTCGATGAATCCTTGTAGAGTCTCGCGAGTGGGAGAGGTAGGTCGAAAACTGGACACTTGCACGGTGACAGCCTGGCCGGGATTGCTCGAGAGATTGATCGAGCCCCGTTGCAGGCCTTCGGGAACGCGAGTCCAGTCGACGGAGACCCACAGGCGTTTTTCCTGGTCTACCTGGCCCTGCGACTCGCTCAGAGTGATCCACGAGTCGCTGGCACTGGCCTGATAGGTGAACGGCGCGCGGCCGTGATTGAAGACGTCGATGTAGAAGCGCTGCTGATTAAAAATGTCGAATTGCGGAAGCGCAGGTTGATCCGTAGCGCCAGGCCAGGCTTGCGTGGAGCCTTCGACGGCCACGCCCATGGAGGCCGGTTGAGGCAGATCGATGCGCGTGACTTTCGGCATGTTGTTGACCGGCGGCTCTTGCCAGTAGGTGTAGCCGATGTGGGTTTGATCCATCATGTGATCCCATTTGCCACCGGCGAGGGTGCGATTGTAGTAGGTGGAGAGTTCGGCATCCTTCTTGAAGAGGGATTCCGCTTCATCGGCGAGCTCATTGGTGCGCGCGCGGCCTAGGCTGGCGTAGAGCTGGTTCTTGGCACTGGTAATGTAGAGCTGGTTTACGACCGCGGAAGCCATCGTAGGGTGGAGAATCAATTCGTAGAAGGCGTCCTTTTCGTCGGCGGGCAGCTTGGCGTAGAGTTCCTCGGCTTGCCTGGTGATGGCGGCGAAGTCTTCGATGACGCTGTCGGCTTCGCGATAGTTCACGAGGCTGTAGGTGCCGGGTTCGAGAAGTTCGGGTTTGCGACGGCCATTGTATTTCGCGTATTTGGAAAGAATGTCCGCGATTTTGGGGGCGTGCTCAGGACCAAATTCACGAGCAGCCCACATTGCGGTGAACTCGCCGATCTTCTCCTTTGGCCAACGAGACGGATTCCACGCAAGAGATAGAATGAACTCGATGGGGAATTCCATCGGCTTAAGGTCGCCGACATTAACGATCCAGATGCGGTCCGCGCCGTACTGCAGAGCGAGATTCATCTGCTCCCAGACTTTGGGGATGGGATTGGTGTTGATCCATTTGTAGTTGCGAGGATCACCGACGTAATCGAAATGGTAGTAAATGCCAGCGCCGCCGGTTCGTTTGCGTTCCTCGGCGGTGGGAAGGCGGCGGATGTTGCCCCAGTTGTCGTCGCACCAAAGAAGGGTGACGTCGTCGGGGACGCGCATACCCTTGTCGTAATACTCGAGAACTTCCTTGTAGAGGGCCCAGTCCTGGACGACGGTGGAAGGATCGCGATGGTAGACGTCGGTGATGATTTTGCGCTGGTCGGAAACCACTTGTTCGAGGAGAGCGATGTTGGCACTGTCCGACATGGGCAGGTCGCCATCACCGCGCATGCCGATGGTGACGACGTTCTCGTACTCCTTGTTGCGGGCGAGGCCCTGCTGCCAAAATTCGCGAAGGAACGCGCCGTTCTTCGAATAATCCCAGGGGCCCTGACCGTGGCGCTTCCATTCCTGCTGCGCGCGCATCATGGGCTCGTGATGGGACGTGCCCATGATGATGCCGTATTCATCGGCGAGTTTGGGATTGAGAGGATCGTCTTCGTTGAAAGCACTGTTCCACATGGCGGGCCAAAGATAATTGCCTTTGAGCCGCAGGATCAGTTCGAAAACTTTTTCATAGAACTGATGGTTGTAGTTTCCGTATTTTTCCTTGACCCAACCAGTGAGCGCAGGCGCCTCGTCATTCAGAAAGATCCCGCGATACTCCACGGCGGGCGGTCCTTGTGAATAGACGCCGGGCTTCACGGTGAGCGTTTCGTGATGACGAACGGGAACATCGGCCCACCAATACCAGGGAGAGACACCGATCTGTTGGGAGAGGTCGTAGATGCCAAAGATGGTGCCACGCTTGTCGCTGCCGGCGATGATGAGCGCGCTGGTGATGCCGGGCAGAGGATCAAAAACGGTCTCGATCAGGAAGGATTCCCATTTTCCGGCGATGGAAGAGACGTCGATGTTCTTTTCGCGAATGATGCGGTCAAGGAGCGCGCTCTTGCCAAGCGTGCCGATCACGATGATCTGCGGGGCGGATGTTTGAGCGTCGTGGATGAGAATGGGGAGGCAATCGGTAACCTTTTGAATATCTGATTGCAGATCGCCAACGGCGCGAACGACGCCGGGGTAATCGCTGGAATCGACATAAATGGGCGCAGGCTGTTTTGCGTGGACGATGATGAAATTGCGCGGATTCAGTTCCGTTTCGATATAAGGAGATTCGCCGAGGGCGAAGACGTTCGAAGGAAGCACGAGCGAGCCAAACAAAATGGCGAGAGCGAAGGCGACGAGGTGGAAAGCGGCGGGCGGAAGAACGAGATGAACGCTTTCGTTCCGAATCGGATGCTTCATGGCCCTTCCTCAGTTGTGGCTTGGCACGTGGTTGCTGATGGCTACGCGGTGTCACCTTCGGTGATGCGGCGCAGCGCCGGATAAATGCGACGGTATTGCTGGTAGTTGCGTTGCATCAACGAGCTGGCGTTACGATCGGGCTGCACGCGAGCCGCGACACGGACCACGGCGTCGCAGGCTTGATCGACGCTCGACCAGTAGCCCGCTCCGACACCCGCCAAAATCGCTGCGCCATAGGCGGCGCCTTCTTCCGCGGCAAGGATTTCGACTTCGCTGCCGTAGACGTCTGCCTGAATTTGACGCCAGAGAGGCGAACGCGCTCCGCCACCACCGAGGCGGATTTGCCGGGCCGGTACGCCAATCTCGCCGAGGATCGTGAACGTGTCTTTGAGGCTGAAGACCACGCCTTCGAGAACGGCGCGAATGAGATGAGCGCGTGTGTGCGATGCGGTTAAGCCGATGAAAGCGGCCCTGGCGTTGGGATCAAGGTGCGGCGTGCGTTCGCCCATCAGATAGGGAGACCAGAAAGCACCGTCCGATCCGGGGCTGACGCGCGCGGCGGCGGCGCACATCTGATCGTAGGGATCACCGTTCGGCGGTTCACCGGTGCCGAGTTGATCACGGAACCAGCGCAGCGAGAGACCGGCCGACTGCGTAACACCCATGACGTGCCAGCGGTCGGGAATCGCGTGACAGAAGGTGTGCAAGCGTCCTCGCGGATCGAGGGCGGGTCGATCCGTGGCGGCGAAGACCACTCCAGAAGTGCCAATGGTGGCGCTGACCGTGCCGGGGCGATTGATACCGATGCCGACCGCACCAGCAGCCTGGTCGCCCGCGCCAGCAACAACGGGGGTCCCCGGGGCGAGACCGGATTCGCGCGCGCCCGCTTCGGAAATGCGGCCGCAGACTTCGGGGGACTCGCAAAGTCTCGGGAGAATGCGGGAATCGATGCCGGTTTTCTGTAGGACTTCGCCGGCCCATTTACGCCTGGCGACATCGAGCATCAGAGTGCCGGAAGCGTCGGCAACATCGATAGCGGATTCGCCAGTGAGGCGCAGGCGGACGTAGTCCTTGGGGAGCATGACCTTGCGAACGCGAGTCCAGTTTTGCGGTTCGTGTTCGCGGACCCAGAGAATTTTCGTGAGCGTGAAATTGGTGAGAGGCGGGTTGCAGGTCAGTTCGATAAGGCGACGCTCGCCAAAGATATTCCGAAGTTCATCGCTTTGAGCCTGGGTGCGCTGGTCGCACCAGATGAGCGCGGGGCGAATGACTTCATTGCGTTCATCGAGAAGAACGGCGCCGTGCATCTGGCCAGAGAAGCCCACGCAGGAAATGGAAGCGGGCGAGAGATTGGCGGACTGAAGCGCCTCGCGGATAGCGAGAACCGCGGCGCGCCACCAGTCGCGAGGATCCTGCTCGGCCCATCCGACTTGAGGACTGGCGAAGGGAACATGTTCTTCGGTGGCTGAGGCGAGGATATGACCGGACTGATCCACGACGAGCACACGAGTTCCACCGGTACCGACGTCGATTCCCAGGATTGGCATAGGCCCAACTTTCCACGATGTGGCCGGATAGCCGCACATCGCACGCCTGTGAAAATGGTTACAACAATCCGCTGCGCCGCGACAAACGGTCAGTGTTGTTTCGACGCAGACGGCGAAAACTTAACGCAATAAACGGCGCCGATGAGGGCGAGGATGGCGCCCCACCAGATGCTGGCGTGGAGGTGGAAGAGCACGGTGGGGATCAGGGGCGGACGGACGAGTTCGTAGAGGCCCGAGCCGAAGATCAGTACGCCATTCACCAGCAGCGAGATGCCGATGAAAAACCAGATGGAAATGCCGCCGCCTCTTCGCATAGCGCCTCACCAGAAAATGATGTTCACGATCACGAACGCCGCTCCCACCACCACCGCCCAGAACCACGGCCGATGCAGCAGGGTCACATAGCTCTCCGACGGAATTTCCGTTGCGCCGTAGACCAAGCCCTTCAGTTCTTCATCGGACTTCGGCTTGGTGAGCAAGCTGATGATCACCGTGACCAGCGCGCAGGTCAGACACGACCACAGCGCGCGGTACATGTTTTCCGCCATGTCGCGCGCATACGGCGACAGCGCCACGTAGCGCAGCGCCGTGGGATCGACTTTCACCCACGCCCACATGCCCACCGACGAACCTGTCCCCGCCAGCAAGCCCCAGAAGCCGCCCGCCGGCGTGGCGCGCTTCCACAACATGCCGAGCAGCACCGTGGCAAACAGCGGCGCGATGAAGAAACTGAACAACGCCTGCACGTAGTCCATGATGCTCTTGAAGTCCATCACCAGATACGCGGTGCCGATGGAAATGGCCACCCCGACGACCGTGGCCCAGCGGCCCATGGCCACGTAGTGCGCATCCGTGCCGTCTTTCTTGATCAGCGCGCGGTAGATGTCGTAGGTCCACACGGTGGTGAACGCGCTGACGTTGCCGGCCATGCCGGACATGAAGCCGGCGATCAGCGCGGTGATGCCCAGGCCCAGGAGGCCAGGGCCGCAGTAGCGCGCCAGCATCAGCGGGAGCACTTCGTTGTAGCTGTGCCCGCCAGTGGCGATGGCTTGCCCTTCGCCCATCAGCTTCATCGGAAGTACCGCAAGACCGAGCAGGCCGGGCAGAATCACGATGAACGGCACGAGCATCTTGAAGCCCGCGCCAATGATAGGAGCCATCTTCGCGGCGCGCAGGTCTTTTGCGGAAAGCACGCGCTGCACCACCAGAAAATCCGTGGTCCAGTAGCCCATGGAAATCACCGCGCCGAGACCGAAGACGATGCCGGTCCAGTGGATGCCCATGGGGTTGTCACTGAACTTGCCGAGGGTGCTCCAGAGATGGGTGTACTCGGCCGAAGCGTTGGTGGCGATACGCGCTTTCAGGCCGCTCCAGCCCCCGGCTTCGATCAGGCCGAGGATGGGAATCAGCAGCGCGCCCGCCCAGATCAGGATGAACTGCAGCACTTCGTTGAAAATGGCGGAGCGCAGGCCGCCGAGGGTGACGTAGATGGCCACGGTGATGGAGGAAACCAGGATGCTGACGTTGATGTTCCAGCCCAGGATGATCTTCAGCACCAGCGCCATCGAGTACATGTTGATGCCGCTCATCAACACGGTCATGAACGCGAAACTGACCGAAGAAAGCGCGCGGGAGGGTTCACCGAAACGCAGCTTCAGGTAGCCGGGCACCGAGTGCGTCTTGCAGATGTAGTAGAACGGCATCATCACCAGCGCGAGGAACAGCATCGCGGGGATCGCGCCGATCCAATACCAGTGTGCCGCCAGGATGCCGTACTGATAAGAAGCGCCGGCCCAGCCCATCAGCTCGAGCGAGCCCAGGTTGGCCGAGAGAAAGCTCAAGCCGGCGATCCACGCGGTCATCTCGCGCCCGGCCATGAAGAAATCTTCGCCGGTGTTGGCCTGCTCCTTCAGGTAAAAGCCAATAGCCAAGACCAGGGCAAAGTAGAAAACAATAATCACCAGATCGACCGTCGAGAGATGCACCAGGCGCTGGGCTTGGAAAGCGAGAAGAGGGGTCATGGAGTCAACATATCCCTGAAGGCAGGCGAATGACCACAAGCAGGGGCGGGAGCACAGGAATCGCGCCCCAGGTTCCCCAAAATGAAGCACTTGCAGGCTAGCCGGCTTGTGGTACTATACATTACGTTAACGTTACCGACAAAGCCTTTTTGCGACAATTTCGAGGGCCCCGCGTCTGGCCGGGAGGTGCATCCATGGCCATTGGCATTGACCAGAAGTCCTATCCCTTCAATTACAATGTGATCGTATCCTTTGTTCCGAGACAAGCCGGGATCTACGTGCTGATCAACACCAACGGCTTTCAGGTCGGAGAGGCCGACGACTTAGCCGACGGGTTGCTACAGTTTTTGATGGGGAGAGAAAGTACGATTCACGGCCAGCAGCCGTCGACATTTCAGTTCGAAGTTGTGACAGACGACGAACAGCGCAAGGCGCGCCTGAACCAACTGTCGAAGAACTTCCAGGTCTCCGGGACGTAGTCAAAGCTGCTCGCGGTTTCAGCCTCTCAAATCAAACCCTACTTCCAACCAGAAAGTCCGCTTCGATCAGAGTTTCGTGTTGATGAGATCGACCAGGTTGTCGCCGATCGGCTTTCTATTCTGCAGTGGCGGCGCCCGGCGCTCCCTTGCGGCGTTCGGCGAGGTCGTTGGCCATCGATTGGTTCTTCTCGCGACTCAGGGGATAGAAGAACAGGCAGGCGGCGGCAGCGAAGAAAAACAGGCCGGCGTAAATGCTCGCCGTGAGAAGAATGCCCGTTTGCGTTCTTGCCGTCTGCACGGCAGCTTCGGAGACCAGCCCGTAAGCAGACAACAGCCATCCGGCGATGGCGCCACCCAGGGCCAGCCCTGCCCACAACGCGAAGACAACTCCGGCGGTCACGGTGCCGGTGGCTCGGCGCCCCGTCTTCCATTCGCCATAATCTGCGACGTCGCCCATCATGGCCCACAGAATCGGGCCCGACAGGCCGAAGGAAAACTGCCGAAGCACTTCGGTGGCGATGATGACGTAGATGGCGTGTGGCGGGATCACATATAGCGCGGCGCTGAATACTCCGGTCAGAATCATGCTGGCAATGAACAGCTGCCGTTTGCCGACTCGAACGGAAACGGCGGTCGAGCAGGCCACGCCGAATAACAACGCAGCCAGGCCGAAGCCGTTGAACCAGGCGAAAAGGTTCACGTTGTTTGCGACAAACCGGAAGTAGGGAAGCATGACATTCCCGCGCACCAGAATTGCGCTGAAGTAGAAGAGGGTGACCAGAAACAGGACGATCCAGGGACGATTGCTGAGCAAGTCCGAGAAGTCCTGCTTGAGCGAGGTCTTCTGCTGGGGATCGGGCTGAATGCGCTCTTTCGTCGTGAAGAAGGCGATGATGAAGAAGATCACGCTGAGTACCGAGAGCAGGCCCATCGTCAGCTGATAGCCCAACGCATCGTTGCCGCGTCCGAAGAATTTGACCATGGGAATGGCGAGGCTCGCGACGATGAAGCCTGCGCTGTTCGCGGCGATCTGGCGGTAGGACGAGATACTGGTGCGCTCGTCGGGGTCCTGGGTCATGACCGCCGTCAGTGAGGCATAGGGCACGTTGTTTACGGTGTAGATTACGCGCAGAAGAATATAGGTCGTCCAGGCATAGACGACCTTCGCGCCGGGGCTAAGTTGCGGAGTGGTGAATGTCAGGACACTGATGATGCCGAATGGCAAGGCCGTCCAAAGCAGCCAGGGGCGGAACTTGCCCCACTTGCTGGTGGTGCGGTCCGCGATGACTCCCATCACGGGATTGAAACACGCGACTGCCAGACCGACGACAAGGAAGAGAGTTCCCGCCTGGGCCGCAGTCAGACCGAAGGTATGAGTATAGAAGTCGAGCTGAAGGGCGAGCATGGCCTGGAAGACAAAATTGGCGGCCATGTCGCCGAGGGCGTAGCCGATCTTTTCGCCAACGGGGAGTTTCTGGATCATAGGGACCTCGTAATGGCACAGCGACGACGTTATTTCGTAACAGTGAGGGTGGCCTTGGTGAGATCCTGATCGCGCGATGAATTGCCGACCATGATGACGAACTCTCCCGGCTCGACGACGTATTTCATATTCACGTCGTAGAAGGCGAGCAAGTCCGGCGTAACGGTGAAGGTGACCGTCTTCATTTCACCAGGACGAAGCGATAGTTTCTGAAATCCCTTAAGTTCTTTCACGGGGCGGGTAACGGAGCTGACCACGTCGCGGATGTACAATTGCACGACTTCCGTGCCTTCACGCTTGCCGGTGTTGGTTATTTCTGCGGTGACGCGCGCGGAACCGTTCGACTTGATCTTCGGCTTCTCGAGTCGAACGTTTTTGATCGCAAATGTGGTGTAGCTGAGGCCGTAACCAAAGGCGTAGAGAGGCGAGACGTCGTCAAAGAGATATCCGCGGCGGGCTGATGGCTTGTAGTTATAGAAAACGGGCAGATGCCCCACCGAACGCGGAATGGTGATCGGCAACTTGCCACTGGGATTCACGTCGCCGAACAGAACGTCGGCAACGGCATGGCCGTTCTCCTGCCCCAGGTACCAGCACTCGAAAATGACCGGGACGTTTTGGACCAGATAGTTGATGGAGTCGGGCCGACCATTATAAAGAAGAGCGATCACCGGTTTGCCGGTCGCCAGCATGGCCTTGACCAGTTCTTCTTGCCTTCCGATCAAGTCAAGAGTCGCGCGGTCGCCCATATGGTTCAGGCCCCAGGCTTCGCGCGAGGTCTGCTCGTTGCCACCGATGGCCAGAATGACGACATCGGCCTGCTTGGCGACTGCAACGGCTTCGCCAATCAGCTTACGGTCCTCCTCAGGATTGCTGGGAACAACTTCATCCTGGTTCCAGTTGCCGCCAATGGTGATTTTGCAGCCTTCACTGTAAAGCACCTTGGCGCGGCTGCCGGCCCGCGCTTTGATGCCCTCGAGCAGAGTCACTTCATGTTTGGGAACCCCGCTGTAGCCGCCCAGTAGAGTGCGATCTGCATTCGGACCGATGACCGCAATCGTCGGGTACTTGCTTAGATCGAGGGGAGCCAGTCCGCCGTCATTTTTGAGCAGTGTGATGACCTCGCGAGCAGATTGACGGGCAAGCTGGCGATGAGTGTCGCAACCGACGACGCGCTCGGCTTCCGCCGGATCGACATACGGGTCATCGAACAGGCCGAGTTTGAATTTCCACAAAAGCATGGGAGCAACAAGCTCGTCGAGTTGCGATTCTTTGAGCAAGCGCTTCTTTACCAACTCGACCAGGTGCAGATAGCAGTCGGGATCGGGCAGTTCAATGTTCACGCCTGCTTCAACCGCCAGCCGGCAGGATTCCTTCTTATCCGCGGCGACAAAGTGCCCGTGCGTGTCGGGCCGATACCCAAGTTCCCAGATCGCAAAGTAGTCGGAGACGGTGTATCCCTTGAAGCCAAATTCCTTGCGAAGTACATCGCGGAGGAGCCACTTGTTGGCATGAGAAGGTACGCCGTCCACTTCGTTATAAGAAGGCATCACGCTGATGGCACCGGCATTTTGCAGGGCTTCCTTGAACGGATAAAAGAAAGTCTCGCGCAGCACGCGCAGGGAAACATTTGCCGGGGCGCAATTCATTCCGGACTCCGGCTGGCCGTGCCCCACGAAATGCTTCAAGGTGGCGATGAGGCGCTTTTTGTCGCGAAAGCTGGCGTCATCCTGGAAGCCGCGAACCGCAGCTATCCCCATGCGTGAAACCAGGAATGGATCCTCGCCGTAAGTTTCTTCGACGCGACCCCAGCGGGGATCGCGGGCCACATCCACCACGGGGGTGAGGGCCTGATGAGCGCCTCGTGAACGGGCTTCCAGCGCGGTGGCAGTAAAGATGGACTCGACCAGGCCGGTGTTGAAAGTCGCGGCGAGCGCAATGGGCTGCGGGAAACTGGTTCCATCCACGGCCGCGTGTCCGTGCAGGCATTCCTCGTGGAACACGACGGGAATTCCCAAGCGGGAGCTCTCGATGAAAAATTTCTGAATGGCGTTGGTGGTTTCCGCCATTTTGCGGGCGTTCAGGCCCTTGCCGGCGTCGCTGGGACGCCCGACCTGGCCCAGGCCGTGGCCGTCTTTGAAGGACTGCTGCGCCTTGGCCAAATCGAAGTTGCCATCCGCATCCACGAGAGTCTGTGGCTTCTTCTGCCAGATGCAGAGCATCTGCGCGGCCTTTTCTTCCAAAGTCATGCGGGACAGAAGGTCTCTGACACGCTTCTCCGGAGAGAGTGCGGGGTTGCGATAGGGCACCAGGGAGGACTTGCGTGCATCGCGCTTACTGCGGGAGCGGGCAAGGCGTTTCCGAGAGCGGGTTTCCATGGGAATCTCCGAAGCAAGAGAATCGTTTGCGAGCGAGGTGGAACGTGCTAGTATAGCACTATCGTTAACGTACACGGTAAGGAGTTGCGGGTTTGCGGGTCTCACGCGACAGCGTCCTGACAATCACTTCCCACGCGAACTCTGAGAACGATTCCCAACGTGTACAAGGGCAGGTCATGAGCCTGGTGCAAGGCTCATGGCCACCGCCCGAAGATCGAGGCAAGCGCACTCCGCCCACTCCTGAGTTTCCACAGGGCCTCGCGAGGGAGGCAAAAACGCCATGCGAACTTCGAATGATCCGTATCAGCCAAAGCCGGAACACAAATTTTCGTTTGGACTTTGGACCGTGGGAAACCGCGGCCGCGACCCGTTCGGTGATTTTGTGCGTCCACTGTGTTCGCCGGAGGAGCTGGTGGCGCTGCTGGGGGAGGTTGGAGCGTGGGGAGTAAACCTGCACGATAACGACCTAGTGCCGATCGACGCGACACCGAGCGAGCGGGACTGCATCGTGAAGAAGTTCAAGGGAGCGTGCAAGGTACATGGATTGGTGGTGCCCATGGCCACGGTGTCCCTGTTTTTCCACCCGGTGTTTCGCGACGGCGCGTTCACGGCGAACGATCCGGAAGTGCGTGCGTATGCGCTGCAGAAGACCATGCGGGCGATGGATCTGGGGGGGGAACTCGGCGCAAAGATTTTTGTGTTGTGGGGCGGGCGCGAAGGAACGGAAACCGACGCCTGCCGGCGCGCTGACGAAGCGGTGAAGCGGCTTCGCGAAGCTGTCAATTTTCTGTGCGAATACAACGTTGAGCAGGGCTACGGTTACACCTTCGCGATGGAAGCGAAACCCAACGAACCGCGCGGCGATATCTACATGCCGACGACGGGACATTATCTCGGGTTTATCGCCACGTTGGATCGCCCGGAGATGGTGGGCGTGAATCCGGAATTTGCGCACGAACAGATGGCGGGACTGAATTTCATGCACGGCGTGGCGCAGGCATGGGAAGCGGGCAAGCTGGTTCATATCGACTTGAACGACCAGTCCCCGGGACGCTACGACCAGGATCTGCGGTTCGGCTCCGCGAGCCTGAAAGCCGCATTCTGGCTGGTGAAATTCCTCGAGGATGTGGGTTACGCGGGACCACGGCACTTTGACGCGCACGCTTACCGCACGGAGGATTACGAGGGCGTGAAGGACTTCGCGCGGGGGTGCATGCGGACGTACCTGATGTTCAAAGAGAAGGCGGCGCGATGGAACGCCGACAAGGAAATACAGGCGATTTTGCAGGAAATTTCGACGGGGAACGGGCACCTGCCATCGACGAAGCAGTACTCAAAACAAGCCGCCACGGCGCTCCTGGCACACACGTTCGACAAAGATGCTCTAATGAGAAAGCGTCTGCCGTACGAGCGGCTGGATCAACTGACGGTGGAAGTTCTTCTAGGCGCGCGGTAGGCGTACTTCCTAATTTTGCGGCGCGGGCTTCGGGCTATTCATGCGGTCTGCGAGGTCGTCCTCTGCCTTCTTCTGCAGCGCGTGAATTTTGGCAAATTCCTTCTGAGACTCTTCGGACTTTCCCATAGCCTTGTACAGCGTGCCGAGCCGAAAATGGACATCGATCTGGTTCGGATCGAGCTTCTCGGCATGCTCGAGGGCGGCGAGAGCCTGGTCGTAGCGGTGTAATTCGGTGTAGACGGAGCCGAGGTCGAGGTAGGCAAAGCGGATGTCCTGACGCAGACGGACGGCGTGAGTGAGAAGGGTCAGAGCCTTCTCGAAATCGTTACGTTTGAGTTCGACATCGCCGAGGTAAGTGAGCGCTTCTGGATTGTCGGGGTCAATGGACAGCTGTTTTTCGAAGTAGGTGGCGGCATCATCGTAGCGCCCTGATTTCCAATAAAGGAAACCTAGGCCGAAGTAGACATTAGGCGCGTGGGGATCGGCCTTCGCGGCCAATTGAAATTCGGCGATGGCGTCGTCGGTTCTTTTCAATCCGTCCAGAGCTTCGCCAAGCAGCATGTGGGAATTCGCAGAATCAGGATTCTGATTCATGATCCAGGTGAATTCGCGCAGGGCACAGTCGAACTGTTTCGCCGAAAGGCAGCTCTGGGCGAGAATGTTATGCAATTCGACATTCTGGGGATCGGCCGCGGAAGCCACCTCGAGGTGCTCGGAAGCCTTTTCGAACTGGCCGGTGCCGTAATAACTGAGGCCCAAAAGAGCGTTGGCTTGCAGGCTGTGTGGATCCGCCTCCAACGCCGCGGAGAACGGCGCGATGGCGGCTTGCAACTTGCCTTGGCGGAACTCGGCAATGCCCAGGTTCAGTTGGACGCCGGGCAACTTGGGATCCAGGGCAATCGCTTTTAGATAGGCCGCCGCAGCTTCTTCGAATTTATTCTCCTTGGAAAGCACAACTCCCAGGCTGGCGAACGCCGCCGCGTCGTTTGGATTGCCCGCCAGCCACGCGCGCCACTCCTGCTCGGCGGCTGGGAGTTTGCCTTGCTGTTCGAGGGCCACCGCCTTGTTGGGGCTGGGCGATTGCGCGTTCGCCGAGGGAAGGGCGGCTAACGCGAGAGCCAACGGGAGGAAAACTATCTTCTCGAGGCGTTGGATCAGTTTCGTAACACGTTGAGTCATCTAGAAATAATGTAGCAGTTCTGTTTGTGGCCGCCAAAAGACTTGACGCGCTGATTTCTCGAGACTAATCTGCGTTCCTCACCGCGCCTGCAATGTATTGGTGAGCCAAAGTATGCGGTTGCGTCTCGATCTGGCGGTCCTTCCATTGGCGGTCCTATTGTATGTTTGCCCGTCGCCCCTGCGGTGCCAGGATAGCGGTGATGAGGGGACGATGATCCGTGGGGACCGGGCCGAGCTCTCGATAACGGTGCGCGACACGTCCGGAGCACTCATCGCCACGCCATCGTCGGTAAAGCTGTACAAGAACGGAGTTCCGAACGACCAGTCGTCGACTTCGCATGGGCGCGCGTTCTTCATTGCCCGTGGCTTCGGTGAATTCACAATTATTGTGGAGGCGGCTGGTTACAAATCCGCGCAAAAGGACGTCTCGATCACCATCGCTGGGCGGAGCGAGGTGGATATATTTCTGCAGCGCGAATTGGGGGCAAACGAAAGCGCGAGCGCACCGGGCAAACCGATTCTGGCGCCCGAGGCGCAAAAGGCACTCAGCAAAGGGGCGCAGGCGCTGCGTGACGGCAAGCTCGATCAAGCGGAAAAGGAATTAACGAAGGCGGCGAATCTGGCGCCGGGAAATCCGGACGTGCTGTACATCCAGGGCATGCTGTACCTGAGACAAAGCAAGTGGGAGAAGGCGGAGCCGATACTGCAGAGGGCGGATCAGCTTGACCCCAATGAGGCCCGTATCCTTTCAGCGCTGGGCATGGCGCTCAGCAACCAGAAGAAATACGAGCAGGCGATTCCGGCTCTGGAGAAGTCCATCCAGTTGGAACCGAACGCGTCGTGGGAAACGGATTGGGCGCTGGCCAAGGCCTACTACTCCCGCGAACAATATGGGCCGGCGCTCAAGATGGCAGACCAAGCGCATACGAGTTCGCACGGATCGACTCCCCAAGTGGAGCTATTGCTGGCACAGTGCCTGACGGCGGTGGGACGCTTTGAGGATTCGGCGCAGGTGTTGCGCGCATTTCTGAAGAGCAATGAGCAGAGTCCGGAGGCGGTGACGGCGCGGCGCTGGCTGGACAACCTGGCGGCAGACGGCAAGATTCGGTAACTTCTTTTTCTTTCCCCTGCAAATTGTGGCCCTGCCAAGTTCGATCGCTTAGCGGTCCGCCTCAGAAGTCGGACCCTACAACTTGAAGACGAGCGTGCCGCTGTTTCCATCAGTACAGAATCGAGAGTGTACAAGCAGAACGGCGGGAATGACTTGGCGGGAGCGCAAAAAAGAAAAATGCGGCGTGCGGGGGGTGGACCGCACGCCGCATGGTTAGGCGGCTACTGGTTGGTAGAAGCTAGAAGTACAGCTTCAAGGCCAGCTGGATAATGCGCGGATCGTGAGCGCTGGTAATCTGGCCGAAGTTGCTGGCTCCGAAGTTGTTGCCGATGCCGCCGTTCTGGACGTCCCCGATGAACTGGGTGTGGTTCCAGATGTTGAAGAACTCGGCGCGGAACTGGAGGTTGCTGCCGCGAGCTTCGCTGAACACGAAGTTCTTGAAGAAGGAGATGTTCCAGTTGTCGCGACCGGGGCCACGCACATAGTTGCGCGGGGTGTTGCCCCAGGTGCCAGGATCCGGCGCGGAATAGATCGAAGTATCGAACCATTCGTTGACGGTGTGCGGATTGCTGCCAGAGCCGGCCACGTTTGGCCGGTTGGCGGAGTTGGGAATGATGCTCGCGACGTTGCTGCCGCTCAAGCCGATATTGACTGGAGCGCCCGAAGACGCGGCCACGATACCGGAGATTTCCCACCCGCCGATCAGGGTCTTAGCCAGTTTGTTGTCGCTATGCTTCATCAACGGGATGTCGTAGACGAAGTTGACAAAGAAGATGTTCCGGATGTCGAAAGCAGACGGTCCGAAGTCATACTTCCAGCCGACGTAAGGATTGGAGATATCGCCGAGGTCCTGCGCGCTGTTGCCGTTGGTGGTGGCATCGTTGGTATGTGAGTAGGTGTACCCGAACTGATAGGTCAGGTCGTTCGAGAGCAAATTGCCGCGCATTGAGGCTTGAACGCTATTGTAATCGCTGTTGGATTCGTTCTGCGCCATGCGGAGCTGATGGTAGCCGACATAGGGTACCAGGGTGTTGAACGGGCCAGAATCTGCCTGGAGGGACGGAAGGTCAGCGTACGCCGGCAAATCCCATTCCGTGTAATAGTTCTGATGGCGGTTCTGGGTGCCGACATACGACACGGAGAGAACCGACTTGCCGATGGACTGCTGGAGGCCCAAGCTGAACTGGGTGCTCCGTGGCGCTTTGTAGTTATTCCTGTCGAGCCCAGTGACGTTGTTCACAGGGATACCGACCGAGTTGCCACCAGAGACGCCGGTGGCGGGATCGGCGAGGATGACGTTGTTGAAGTTGATACTGGCAGCCAGAGGTACAGTGCCGGCATTGTTATACACGTCATTGCCCTGGATGCGTTCGTTCATGATGCCGTAACCGCCGCGGATGATGGTCTTGCCAGTACCAAAGAGGTCGTAGGCAAAGCCAACACGCGGTTGGAAGTTCAGCCATGCACCGTTGACGCAGCCACTGGGAATGCCGTTGTAGCCGCAGGTTCCGATGCCGTTGATATAAAAGAGTTGACCGGCCAGAATGGGGTTGGGGCTGGCGCCGAGGCCCGGGCTGGTTGGGGAGATGGTGTTGTTACCCGGCTCTAATGTGGCTGGCATGTTCGGGTCATACAGATTCGGATAGAAGTTGTTCATCTGGTTGTTGGCTTCGTAGGTGTGCGGGATGCCGTCCCAACGCAAGCCGAGGTTCAAGGTCAGGTGATTATTGACGCGCCAGTTATCCTGGACGTAGAGGCCCCAGGAAACGTTGTTCCAGTGCCCGCTGGACTTGATGGCATCTTCGGTGTAGTTGTTGGCGTAGCCGAGGAGATAATCGGCGAAGTCGTTTCCGGTGAAGTTACCGTTGAACGAGTAGTTGCCCTCTGTGTTCTTGAACCAATCCTGAACTTTCTTGTACAGGAGCCAGCTGCCGCCCATCCTGAGCTGGTGTCGGCCCTTGGTCCAGGAAACGTCATCGCGAAGCTGGTAGCTGTCGGCAACGTTGTTCCAAGGCATCCAGTTCACGGTGTAGTTCGTACCGGTAGCACCATTCAGGGCGATCGCGGGGATGCGGTCATCCTGGTTCGGACCCGTAAAGAAGCGGTTGAACGCAGTGGGCGTTTGGTACAAACCCGCGGGAGTAATGGCGATGCGATTGCCGTTGTAGTTGAAGGCGATTTCGTTGATGAGAGTCGGGCTGATAGCGTAGGCGGTATGAACGACGGCCGCGTACGACGGATTGCCGAAGGTGTTGCCGACGGAGGGGACGTTGTCACCGCTCCACATACTGGTAGCGAAGTTCTGGTTTATCTGTTCGGCAACAAAGTGGCCGTAAATATTGAACTTGTCGGAGAAGTTGTGGTCAATGCGGACGATTTCTTCCCGCACGTCCGTCGGAGAGCTTACGGGCAGAATGAACTTGTTGGCGCCGTTCGTCGGAGCCGGGAAGATGCCGCCGTAGGTGCCACCGGCCGTCAGCAACGCCTGACCGTAGGAGTTCAGCAACGATGACGGAATCGCGCTGCTTGGAAACGGCTGGTACGTGGGCTGCTGAGCCAGAGTCTCTTTGGAGTGAACCGCGCAATCGCCGTCCGCGCCCGGGGTGCTGAAGGTGGTGATGCCAGCAGCCTGAAAAGCGGAGACTTGAGCGGCCGACAGCTGGTTGGCACAAGGGACGTGCAAGCCCGAGTGAGGGACGACGGTGGTACCGTCCGCCAGCGTCGAATCCGCGGGCAAATGGTTGAGGAAATTGCCACCATAGGTGTCCGTGTACGGCACGGTGGTGTTGATTGGCGTGCCGCCATTGATGATCTTGCGCCATTCCATATTGTAAAAGAAGAAAGTCTTCTTCTTATCCGGATTGTAGAGTTTGCCGAAAGTGACCGGGCCGCCGACGTTGAAGCCGAAAATATTGTAGCGGAGCTCAGAAACCGGTGCTGGCGCGGGGTTGAAGTAATTGCGCGCATCGAGAGCATCATTGCGGAAGAATTCCCAAGCCGAGGCATGGAACGTCTGGGTTCCCGACTTCACCACCGAACTGATGGTGCCGCCGGAAGAGAGGCCGTAATCGGCGGCGTAGTTCGAGGTCAAAGTCTGGGTCTCGGCGATGGCGTCGATGGAGGGCATGACGCTGGAGCTGCCCGCACCGCCGCGGTCGGAGTTCTCGCCACCGTCCAGCAAGAACAAATTGTGGCCGGTACGATTGCCGTTGAAGCTGACGTTGCTATTGCCGCCGACGGGCACGGGCATCTGTGTGTCGGGCATCAAGCTGGCAGCGCCCGGCGCCAGAGCCACGTACGTGTAAATGGTACGGCCGTTGGTGGCTAGCTCTGTGATCTGCTTACCACTGACGAGCGAACTGACTTCGCTGCTGTCTGATTGCACAGCGATGGCATTGGCTTCAACGGAGATACTCTCGGTCTTCGCGCCTACCTTCATCTGAAAATCGACGCGGTCGCGATCGTTGACGTTGAGCACGACGCCTTTCTGTTCATCAACTTTAAAGCCGGAAGCAGTGCACTTCACGTCGTACTTGCCAACGGGCAGGCCAGGAGCCACATACTGGCCGGCATCATTGGAAGTAAACGTGCGAACGGCGCCCGTACTGAGTTGCAGAACTGTGATTTCCGCATTGGGAACGGCTGCGCCGGATGGATCGGTCACCGTGCCAAGAATGGTGCCTTCCTGGGCAGCCGCGAGATACGGCAAGACAAGAACCGCGAGTAACACGAGAAGCAAGCGGAAAGACCAAGTTGCGGTCAATACCGCTCGAAACGACTTCGAGCAATACTGCATTCTACACCCCCTGCCCATCGTTTAGAGTTCAATGGGACGGAACAACCCGCTTACCGTTAACGTTAACGGTTATAGTCCTTTTATTTGATTCGCCGATGCATGTCAAGTGATTTCTTCATGGAAGAAGAGAGTTTTTTCAAAACAATAACGATATTCCAGATATGGGAGATTGAAATATCAGATGTCGAGCTTGCCTTCTGACTGACGCATCTCGCGGAAAAGGTGGAAGTTAGAGGCCATAATCACTCCGGGGCTGAGGTGCACGCAGGGGGGAAGCTCCATCTTGTTCGTCAGATAGTCCGCAAGCACGCGGACAGCGATTTGACCTTGGCGAAAAGGGTGCTGGTAGATGGAAGCGGTGATGGTGCCGCGCTCAAGATGGGTAGCCATCTGGGGAAAGAGGTCTGTGGCCACCAGTTTTATTCTGCCGGCCAAGCCGCGCTCCAGGATTGCCTGACAAACCGGGAGACAATTGACGGTGTTGACATAAAGTCCCGCCAAGTTGGGAAAACGCCCGAGCAAATCAAAAGTTTTTTGGAAACTTTCGGTTTCCTCTTCGTGACCTTCGATCACTTCAACGATTCGACCGCCTCCGGAATATTTGGGGAACGCCTGCGTGAAGCCGTCCGCCTTTTTTCGATGATCTTCGGCGGAAAGCATGCCGGCGACAATTCCGACGCCGGAACCGGAGGGAACAATCTTGGCCATCAACTCGCCGGCCAGGCAGCCATTCAATTTGGGATCGACACAGACGATGCTGGAGCGGCTGCTGCGCGGCGCGTCGGTGGACACGCAGATCACGCGAATTCCCTTCTCCTCCGCTTCGTTAATGAGGGGAGTCAATCCGGCGGGGTTTCCGGCGGTCAAAATAATTCCGTCGACGTTCTGTTGGACGAGATCCTTGAAGGCGTCGGTGTCGCGTTCTCCCAGGGCGTGAACGGGACGATGAATGAATTGAACTCCCAGATGGGAGGCGCGCCTTTCTTCATCGAGAACTCCGCCCCACATCTGATCGTAGAAAAAGTGAATCTCGCGAGGCATGCAGACACCGATGCGCACGTTGGCTCTCGCGATAGACAAGGCGCGAGCGGCGAGGTTGGGGCTGTATCCGATTTGGCTGGCGATTTTCAGGATGCGCTGGCGCGTGGAAGGATTGATGCCCGGGCGCCCATGAAGAGCGCGATCGACGGTGCCGATGGAAACTCGAGCTAGCTGTGCGATCTGATGAATGCCTTTTCGCTTCTTCGATTCTCTGGGCATCAGGAAATATCTATAACCATCCGGGCGGCGGGTGCAAGTGCAAACGACCATACACCATGGAACGGGGGAGACCGAGTTACTTACTTTCTTCGATACGGAGAAGCTGGTCCGATTGGATGTTTCTTAAGGTTTGGAGGGTACCTGAAGGCCAGCGGATCTCGATTTCGTCGACGGATTTGGCAGTACCCAGGCCGAAATGCACCGGGCCGGCGCTGCTGGAGGCGTAACCTGACGCTGTAGAAACATGATTGTATTGGGAGTTGCCGGCTGTGGTGACGCGGATCCTGGCGCCAATGCCGTCGCGATTGCTTTTCGTGCCTTGGAGGGAGATCTCCAGCCAATGGTTCTCGTTGGGACTGTCGTTCAACCAAATTTCGGCTGGGGCGGAAATAGCGGTAACGACAAGATCGAGTTTGCCGTCGTGATTCAGGTCGCCGAAAGCCGAACCGCGATGGCGGCGCGGCGGTTGCGCATCGAAGCCGGCTTCTTCAGTAAGTGCGGCCCATTTACCATTCGGAAGATTCCTGAAGACGGTGTTGCACTGCTCGACATGGCGAGCCGGAGCGAGATTCGTGGACTGAACATCGCCGCGGCTGACGAAGACGTCTTTCCAGCCGTCATTGTCGAAGTCGGCGATGTTGGGGCTGTAACCGGCCATGGAGTTGCTCAACAGGCTCATGCCGGATTTCGAAGTGATTTCGGTGAAAGCGCCCTTTTTGTCGTTGAGATAAATAGGAAATGTCTCGGTATCAAGGGCAACGACGGCAATATCGGGGTAGCCATCATTGTTGATGTCGCGGAAGTCCGTACCCATGCCAGAGATCATGTTGCCGTGTTCGGGCAGAGCCACGCCGGTATCGAAAGCAACTTCTTCGAATTTGGAATTCCCTATGTTGTGAAAGAGATAGTTGAAGAGCTTGTCGTTGGTGACGAAGAGATCGGGAAGGCCGTCGCCATCGTAGTCGGCAACGCCAACACCCATGCCCTTTCCGGGATGTGCGCGGATGCCGGATGCGGCGGAGATATCGACGAATTTACCGTCGCCTTTGTTGAGGAAGAGCTGATTCGGAGTAGGTTTGTAGACTTTTGGATGGCAGTATTCGGGCTTGCCTTCGAAGGTGCAGGACGGTTCGTTCTTGCCGTCCCACTTGAGGTAGTTGACGACAAACAGGTCCAGCAGGCCGTCGTTGTTCACGTCAACCCAGGCGGCACCGACGGACCAGAGGGGGCCGAACTCGGCGTCGAGTTGAGCGAGTCCGGCTTTTTCGGTGACGTCGGTGAATGTGCCGTTGCCATTGTTGTGGTAGAGAGTGTTGCGGTAAACGCCGGCGACGAAAATATCCTCGTAGCCGTCATTATCGTAATCACCGATGGCCACACCGGTGTCGTAACCGGTTCCGGCGAGGCCGGCTTCTTCGGTGACATCAGTGAATGTGCCGTTTCTATTGTTGTGAAAGAGGCGATTGAAATACTTCGGCGACGATTTTTTGAGTGAGTTGATGTCCGCGCCGTTGGTGAAGAAGATGTCCAGGTAACCGTCATTGTCGTAATCGAAGACGGCGACGCCGCCGGCCATGGTTTCGGGGGCATGGCGTTGCGGCGTCTCGTTGCTATCAAGAGTAAAGGCGATGGGCTGAAACTTGAAATGAATCGGGCCTTTGGCGGTTTGTGGCGCTGGAGCGCCAGCGCGCAACGCGAGAGAAGCAATAGCGATGAGCGCCAATACGAACACCAGTCGAGATTTTCCGTGTTTCCGGTTCGCCCCGCCAGGCTTTATTCTCGCTCTGACAAATGATTGCATGGTTGCCAATGGCGTACATTCCGTGCACGCAATTTCCATTCTCACACGGAAACGCCGCCGGGTGCCGTGCCGCGAATGTCGGCTGGGCGCTTATTCAGGAAGTTGTTTTTCGCCGTCAATCACAAAGCTGGCCTCGGCAGCGGGAGCGGAAGTGCCGGGTTGACCACCGCCGATCGAGAGAGTGTAGGAGCCCGGAGAAACCAGGACGCGCGCGTCTTGCGAGACGTAACTGAGATCGCGCGGCTGCAGTGCGATGCGCACATGCTGCGTCTTGCCGGCAGGAATGTGCACGCGAGTGAAGCCACGTAAGGCACGGTTCGGCGCGCCCGGCAGCTTCGGAAACGTGAGATACACCTGGACGACTTCGTCGCCATCACGTTTGCTGACGTTCTTTACGTCGGCCTCCACGGTGAGCGGTTCGCCAGCCTGCAGCTTCTTGGAAGAGACTTTCGCGTTGCTGTAGGTGAATCTGGAGTAGCTCAAGCCGTAGCCGAAGGGGTAGAGCGGCGTGCCGGTGAAATAGCGGTACGTGCGGTTGGCCATCGAATAGTCTTCGAAGGGCGGGAGCTGGTCAACGCCGGAGTAAAAGGTGACCGGGAGGCGGCCGGCGGGATTGTTCACGCCGGAGAGAGTTTGCGCAACGGCCTTGCCGCCTTCCTCGCCGGGATACCAGGCTTCCAGCGCAGCGTTCGCGTGTTCCTTGACCCAATTGACGCTCAGAGCGCTGCCGTTCATCAGCACCACGACGAGCGGTTTGCCTGTAGCGGCGACAGCTTCGAGTAAATCGTGCTCGGGCTTGGGCAGGTCGAGGCTGGTGCGGTCGCCACCTGTGAATCCATCTTCGCTGACGGCCATCTCTTCGCCCTCGAGTTCGCTGGTGATGCCGACAACGGCCACGACCACATCGGAGTTTTTCGCGGCGGCGACGGCTTCGGGAGATGGTTGAGACTCGCGCTTGGCCCAGACGAGTTTGGGATGCTCGTTCACACCACCGCCGAGACCATACTCGACAGTGAGTGCGTATGGGTGGCCGGCTTGCAGCTGCGCACGTCCCAGCTTGGTTTCGACGCCATTGGTGTGGAACGACATGGCGATGACTTTGTTGTCGAGAGAGACGCGCAAGAAGCCTTCGCCGGTAAGTCCAAAATTGTAGTCGCCGCTTTCCCGTGGCGTGAAGGTGCCCTGCCAGCTGACGATGAGTAACGGCGTGCCGGAAACCTCGGGTGGCAGCGAACCGGTGCCGATGCCGGGCTCGACGCGAGTAACGATGGGGTCAGGCAGTTTTCCGGAGCCGAGCAGCGCCAGCATGTCTCCCTGCGAGAAGTAGGTGGCGCGCACGCCGGGCTTGCCGTCCACAGTGAGGAGATCCGCAGGCACGGGTGATGCGCTCTTGCTCAGGAACAAGGTGCCGGGCACAAACTGCAATTGAGTCTTTGGGAATTCGGCTCGAAGGCCGTCCGCGACGGAGACGATGTGAGTGGGGATGCCGTTGTAGTTGCCGAGGAGATATTGGGTCTGTTCGGCGAGCGGGCCGACGACGGCGATCTTGATGCCGGTCGTCTTCAAGGGCAAAGTGCCGTCGTTTTTGAGCAGCACCATCGATTCATTGGCAAGCTTGAGAGCCATGGCGCGATTTTCCGGGCCGTCGAGGAGTTTCTCGTCGATCTTGTTGAAGGGCACCATATCCGGAGGATCAAACATGCCGAGTTTCATGCGCGCGGTGAACAAGCGCTTGAGCGCGAGATCAATATCGCTTTCTTTGAGGTAACCCAGTTTGACTGCCTCAATGTAGGGGGCGTAATCGTGGTTGTCTTTCACCTTGGCCACGAAATCGATGCACTCGTTGTCCATGCCGCGTTTCAGGCTGAGCGCCGAAGCTTCGGGTTGTGTGGGAGAGAAGTGGTGGCCATCGAAGATATTGCGGACAGCGCCGCAGTCCGAGACGACGTAACCCTGGAAGGCCCACTTGTCGCGGAGTTGATCGACCAGCAGGAATTCATTGGCGCAGGCGGGCTGGCCGTTGATGGAATTGTATGCACACATGACGGAGGCGGCTTTGGCCTCGGTGACGGTGGCGCGGAAGGCGGGTAGATAGGTATCGAGCATGTCGTGTTTGCTGACCGGAACGTCGGCGGCATGGCGCGTGGACTCGGGCCCGCTGTGCACGGCGTAGTGTTTGGGAGTAGAAATGGTGCGATAGTATTTCGGATCGTCGCCCTGCATGCCGGTGACAAATGCGACGCCCAGCCGGCCGGTGAGGAAGGGATCCTCGCCGTAGGTTTCCTGGCCGCGGCCCCAGCGGGGATCGCGGAAGATATTGACGTTGGGCGCCCAAAAATCGAGGCCCTCGAAAATGTCGCTGTGGCCGGCGCGCATATCCTGGGCATGCTTGATACGCGCTTCGATGCTGACGGCAACCGCCATGTTGTGAATAGCGGGCGCATCGAAAGTGGAAGCCAGGCCGACGGGTTCAGGGAATTCCGTGGTTCCATTCACGGCTACACCGTGAAGCGATTCACTCCACCAGTCGTAGGCGTGAATTTGCAGCCGGGGAATGGCGCGGGCCTGGTTGACGAGTTGCGAAGCTTTTTCCTCCAGCGTCATCCGCGAGATCAGATCATTGACGCGCTGGTCGATGGGAAGAGCGGGATTCAGGTAAGGCGGCTGCGCTGCAGGACTCGCCGTCTGCGCAAAGAGTGGCGAAGAACCAGAGAGCAAAACAATGAATAGAGCAACAGGCAACATGCAGAATCGCGAGATTCGTGTCATGGGGTTCATTTCTCCTCGTTCAGGCCGCACGAAACATTCGGCGTCGGGCCGCGACAGCTGGGGCAAGAGCCGACGAAAGCGATTGGCGATCTGTCTTGAAAATTCCGGCAGGTCAACGCATCGGATGCACGCCACGCCAAGTCTCTACGATTCCGCGCCCCAGCGTCAACAGAAAATGTAGCAATCTCCCAATCGTCAACGTTAACGGTAATCAGTGGACTGGGATTAGAATCGACCGTGGGAGAGGCGAGAGGAAAAGAAAAAAGCAGACATGAAAAACAAAACGTCAGGTACGCGAGTTGTCTTGACACTGATGGCTTTGGCCGCACCACTGCTCTCGCTTTTCGCGTCCGACGTGCAGATTAGCGGAAGCGAAACGCTCGAGAGCCACGGGCTAAGCGTGTTCTTGTTCCACAGCAAGTATCACAGTGTCTTCGGCGACCAAAAAATGAGCGGGATGGAGATTATCTTTCACGACCAGCGAATCGCAACGAATGGCGACGTGCGATTGTCGGCGACGCCCGCGCAATGGGATGCCATTCCACAATTCCAATCCCGGAGGCGCGGCCCGCTGACCAACGAGATTTCCGCGGCTTGCACCTATCCGGACCGCGGGCTGAGTTACCACATCGACGTGCAGCCGGAAGAGGCCGGAATTCGTGTGGCGGTGCAGCTCGAGCAGCCGCTGCCCCGAGCGCTCGTCGGGAAAGCCGGTTTCAATCTCGAGTTTTTGCCGACCGCCTATTTCGGGAAATCATACGTCATCGGTGACAGGACAGGCCTATTTCCGCGGCATCCGGATGGACCGATGCAACGTGACGCGGACGGAACGATTGAGCCGCGCCCACTGGGGGAGGGGCAGCAGATCGTGCTGTCGCCGGAAGATCCGCTGACGCGCGTGTCGATTCACTCGGACAAAGAGCCGTTGCAATTGTTTGACGGGCGAAACGTGGCGCAGAACGGCTGGTTCGTGGTGCGAAGTTTGATTCCGGCGAACACGACGAAGGACGTGGTTGTCTGGCACATCCGCGTCAAGGTCATTCCGGGATGGATGCGTCCGCCGGTGGTGGGCTACAATCAGGTTGGCTACACACCGTCGCGAAACAAGGTTGCAGTGATTGAACTGGACCCGCTGTTCGACGCACCGAAAACGGCACGCGTTCTTCGCCTGAATTCCGGCGGTGAATACGAGGAAATGTTTCGGGGCGAGGTGCGGCCATGGGGGAAATGGACGCGCTATCAATACGCGCGATTCGATTTCTCCGCAGTCCGCGAACCGGGAATGTACGCCATCGAATATGCGGGCCACATGAACGGACCCTTCGCCATCGGCCCCGGCGTATATGAAAAAATCTGGCGGCCGTCGCTGGACATTTACTTGGCGCAACAGATGGACCACGTCAGAGTGCGGGAAGCTTATCGCATCTGGCACGGGGTTTCGCACCTCGATGATGCGCGCCAGGCGCCGGTGAATTACACGCATTTCGACGGCTACTCCATGGGACCGAGCACCGATTCACGATTTGCGCCTGGCGAGCATATCCCGGGGATCAACGTGGGAGGGTGGTTCGACGCGGGCGATTTCGATCTGCGCACGCAGACGCAAACCCGCGTGATCACGGATTTAACACTGGCTAAGGAAGTTTTTGGGACCAATGGGGATGACACCAGCATAGACGAACGCGCGCGCTACGTAGAGATTCACAAGCCCGATGGGCAACCGGACGTGCAGCAACAGATTCGGCATGGCGTCTTGTTCCTGCTGGCGCAATACAAGGTCTTTGGTCATGCCATTCCCGGCATTGTGGAGCCCACGCTGGAACAGTACACGCATCTGGGTGACGCGGCTCCGAAGACCGATGGGAAAATCTACAACGCGAAGCTCGGGCCGCTGGAATCGGACGGTGTGTCTTCCGGCGTGCCGGATGACCGCTGGGCATTCACGACACACATTACGGCACTGAACTACGAGGCAGCTTCTTCGCTGGCGGCGGCAAGCCGCGTGCTTCGCGGATTCGACGATGCGCTGGCAACGGAGTGTCTGGAGACGGCGGGTCGCGTCTGGGAGCAGGAGCAGAAGAGCACTCCGGTGCAATTCCACTCGTTCAACACGACCGGCGGCGACTTGCAGGAAGAGGAAACCAAAGCGGCGGTGGAACTGTTACTGGCCACACACGGCGGGGAAGTGTACCGGAAACGATTGCTGGAGCTTACGCCGGTGATCGGCGAGCACTTCGCGGAATTGGGGTGGATTGCGGTTCGCGCCATTCCATTGATGGGCCCGCAATATAAAGAAGCGCTGGCTACCGCGCTGCGTGTGTATCAAAGCAAGCTGGACGAATACCTGGGGAAGAACCCTTACGGAGTGCCGATTGCGATGGGCACCTGGGGTGGTTCGGCGCCAGCAGCGGATTTTGCGGTGCGCATGTATTTTCTGCATTCGGCGTTTCCGGAAATTGTCGGGACGGACTACACGCTGCGCGGCCTGGATTACGTGTTGGGAGTCCATCCCGTCTCGAACGTGTCGCTGGTGTCCGGCGTCGGCACGCATTCGAAACTGATCGGTTATGGAAATAATCGAGCCGACTACACGTTCATCCCGGGAGGGATGGTGCCGGGCGTGACGGTAATTGCGCCGGATTATCCCGAGCTGACTGAGGCGTGGCCGTTCTTCTGGTACGAAAACGAATACGTTGTGGATGCGGCGACAGTGTTCATTCTGGTGGCCAACGCCAGTGCCGCGGTAACGAAATGATGCGTTAAGCGGCCTTCGCATTCCGGAACGGGCTAGTGCGGACGTTTTTCGACGACGTCCTTCACTACCGGCAACGCGGAAAAGGCATTCGGCCAACCGGTATAAAAGGCCAGATGGGTGACCACCTCCCCGGCTTGCACCTGTGTCAGGCCGTTGTCCATTGCCCGATTCAGGTGATAGGGAATCTGGGCAATCTGGCCGGAAGCGATTAAGGCGCTGACGGTGACGAGACTGCGATCACGAGGCGCGAGGTCCGGACGGAGCCACAAGTCGAGAAAGAGAACATCGGTGGTGTATTGCACGATGCCCGGAGCGACGTTGCCGAACTGTTGTTCCACAGCCGCTGCCCGCTTCGCTTCCGCATCTTTGTTGAGTGGAAGAAGCGCCGGCGAAGCCTGAGGAAGCTGATCGAGACCGATACTGCGACTGCTAAAGACACTTTTTGCGACGGCGGCCGCTGACATCGCATTCGGCCAGCCAGAGTAGAAAGCGAGATGCGTGATGATCTCAGAAATCTCGCGCGGTTTAACGCCGTTATCCAGTGCGAGATTGAAGTAATAGGGCATCTCGATCGTTTGGTTGCGCGCGATGAGGGCGGCGAGAGTAACAATGCTGCGGTCCCTGGGCGTGAGGCCCGGACGCTTCCATAGTTCCGCGAGTGGGCCTTGTGCATACTTATCAAGCGCCGGCGCGACCAAGCTGGTGTCGTTTATTGTCTGCATCGGAGTCAATTTCCTCACGTTTCTTGTGTGGTCACTCTGAGCCCATGATGTTGCGATCAGAGAGAGCGACGCAATCGTCCCGGCCATCAGTTTCATATAGTCCTCATCATTTGCGATATTGTTCGTCGGTGACCTGCTCCAGCCAGTCCACGGCCTTTCCATTGAGCTGTTCCTGGATTGCGATGTGTGTCATCGGGTATGCGGCGTAGCGCCGCGCCAGTGTTTCACTCCGGGTGGAATCCAGATTACGTCGTCCTTGCTAAATTCCTGAATCGGTCGTCCCCACTGCTGAATCCAGCCGGTGCCTTCGGTCACGATCAAGGCTTGTCCAAGCGGGTGGGTATGCCAGGCACTGCGCGCGCCGGGCGCGAAGGTAACCTTTCCGCCGCTTGTGCGTGAGGGATCGTGCGCGGGAAAAAGTTCTTGAATCTGTACCAAGCCAGTGAAACGTTCGGCGGACCCCTGGCTTTGCTGTTGCGAGCCGCTTCGCGTGATCTGGATCGATGGAGAGCCCTGGGCTGACGTAGCTGGCGGGGCGTCCGATTGCGTCGAGCTTATCTGAGCGTGCGATGCGACCAGAGCGAACAGAGAAAGTGAGAGGAGCGTAGCGGTGTGTGGTTTCATTGCGAATTCTTCCCTGCTTCAAGATTTAAGCGCACGTGGCACAATCTTGACTGTTGCGGAGCGGGCGCGTGCTCCGATCATAGGCCCCAGATACGGGCTGCCTTTGTACTTCGCGCGGTAGGCATCATCGATGCGGTCGTTGATGGGGCCGTCGACCGGCTCGAAGATGACTGGCTTCGTGATGCCAGCGGTGGTGATGCGCCCAGCCTTTTGGCGCACGGCGGCCTGGTACCAACGAGAGTTCCGTCCGTTGTACGGGCGCACGTAGAGCGCGTCATCGACCACGACGGACCAAATCCACGTTGGAGTGCCATACGTTTTTCCGTCCTCACGAAAGGGCGAGATGTGCAAGTCATCGGCCTCAGCAATCTTGTGCAGTTCCTCTATCGACCATGTGCCCATCGGAGAACTCCTTGAGCGCGCAACGTCAGCGCATAATGAAGCCACCGTCCACGGAGATGGACTGGCCAGTCACGTAGCTTGCAGCGGCGCTACAAAGCCACAGAACAGCATTCGCAATCTCCTCGGGGCGGCCAACCCGTCCCATCGGGATGCTCTTCTCCATCGCCTTGAGGGCCTCGCCTTGGCCAGCGGCGACCATCTGGTCGACCATCGGTGTCCAAATGAGCCCCGGACATACGGCGTTAATCCGAACGCCGCGTGCCGCATATTCAAGAGCCGCGCTTTTTGTGAAACCAAGTATTCCATGCTTGGCTGCATGGTAGATCCCACGCTCGGCTCCCCCCACAAGCCCTCCCAGCGAAGAGCAATTGACGATGGCGCCATTCCCCTGCTTACGCATCTGTTGAAGCTCGAACTTCATGCAACTCCATACACCGCGGAGATTGATCGCCATCACCCGGTCGAAATCTTCCCGGGTAGTATCGGCAGTCTCTGCAAGGACATTTTGAACGCCGGCATTGTTGAACGCCGCATCGAGGCGGCCGAAAGTTGATACAGTGCGGGCGACCATGGCCTTCACCTGCGAATCGTCGGCAACGTCGCAGCGGATGGCAATGGCTTTGTGGCCTGCGGCTACCAGTTGCTCGGCGGCGGTGCCAGCCGCAGCCTCATTGATATCGGCCAAGGCAACCAGAGCTCCAGCCTCGGCGAAGGCTCTCGCGGTCGCCAAGCCCATGCCGGAGGCAGCGCCGGTGACGAGCGCGACTTGGTTCTCAAAAGACAGTTGCATGAACGCCCCCTGTTTCACTCGAAGTGTCGGGGTCGCCAGTCATCGATTGCTCCAGCGCCCGATGTGTTCGGGGTAGCGAGCGCCCTGCACGGTGATCGTGGAGGCAGCGGTTTCGATTTCGCGCAGATCGTCTGGTGTCAATGCGACTGCGGTGGCGGCGATGTTTTCTTCGAGGCGATGGAGCTTGGTGGTGCCGGGGATGGGCACAATCCACGGCTTTTGTGCCAGCAACCACGCAAGCGCGATCTGACCAGGCGTTGCCTTCTTGCGCTGGGCAATTTTGGTAAGCAGATCGACGAGGACCTGGTTCGCCTTACGGTTCTCCGGGTTAAAACGCGGAACGGAGGCGCGGAAATCGGAGGCATCGATTTTGGTAGTTTCATCAATCTTGCCAGTCAGGAATCCCTTGCCCAGAGGGCTGTAAGGGACAAAGCCAATACCAAGTTCCTCAAGGGTGGGGAGCACTTCTTTCTCAGGTTCGCGGTACCACAGCGAGTATTCACTTTGCACGGCGGTGACCGGCTGCACGGCGTGAGCGCGCCGTATCGTTTTTGCAGCGGCTTCCGACATGCCGAAGTGTTTGACCTTGCCTTGCTGAATGAGGTCCTTCACGGTTCCCGCGACGTCTTCGATTGGAACTTCGGGGTCTACACGGTGCTGATAGCAGAGGTCGATGGCATCCACTCGAAGCCGCTTGAGAGAGCCTTCGACCGACCACCTGATGTTCTGAGGGCTGCTATCCAAGCGGACGACACCCGGACTTCCATCGGGATGGAGCTGATGGCCAAACTTGGTAGCGATGACGACCTGTCCGCGGAACGGTGCCAGCGCTTCGCCCAGCAAATCTTCGTTTGTGTACGGGCCATAGACTTGCGCGGTGTCAAAGAAGGTGACGCCACGTTCCACGGCCGCGCGGAGGAGAGCGACCATCTCATTTCTGTCTGGAATCGGAGCGTAGGAGTAGCTCATTCCCATGCAGCCGAGCCCGAGTTCCGTGACTTCCAGATTGCTTTTTCCGAGCCTGCGTTTTTGCATTTTGTTTCCTATACACCAAGCTAAGTTGACAATGATTTTTAGAGGCGGCTCAGTAATGTTCCCAAGCGACTCGCCAGCGTTCTTCCGGGTGAGTCGATTTCACGATGAGTTGTTTGCCTGACAGTTCAAAGGCGCGGGGCAAGTCTTTGCCAATCAGACTGCGCACCAGCGCACCATCAACGTGGAAGGTGAAGGTGTGAGAGCTTTCGTCGATCTGATAGGTGCCGAAGGAAGCCTCATAGCTGCCCTGAGCGTATTGCACCGGCGCAGCGCTGGCTTCCACTTGCGGGTTCCGATACATGACCTGGACGGACATGTGTCCGTCGCGTGTGTAGACAAGCAGCCCGCTACAGTCAGCCTTGTGAATCTTGCCGTCCGCGCCTTGTTCTTCGAGCCTGACCAGGCGCCACGCCCCAACGAAGCGGTCCTTGATGGACGCAGTAGTGGCGTCGCGATTCTGGCTGCCGGAGAGCGTTGAGCCTAAGAGCGTCGTCAAAGCGAGACTCAGGAAGGCCGCTCCGAAGAAAAGGAGTTTCTTCATGCTCAACGGCCCACCATTTTTTGCAGTTGTTCGGGGTAGCGAGCGCCTTGCACCGCGATTTTTGAGGCGGCGGCGTTTAGTTCGCGTAGATCCGCGGGCGAAAGTTCGACGTTCACGGATGTGAGGTTTTCTTCCAGCCGATGCATCTTGGTGGTGCCGGGGATGGGCACAATCCACGGTTTCTGGGCCAGCAGCCAGGCGAGCGCAATCTGAGCGGGTGTCACGTGCTTCTGCTGGGCAAATTTTCCGAGCAGGTCCACCATCGCCTGATTGGCTTTACGGTTTTCAGGGGTAAAGCGAGGGACGATGTTGCGGAAGTCGGTCTTATCGAACTGCGTATCCTCGCTGATTTTTCCCGTAAGGAAACCCTTACCAAGAGGACTAAACGGAACGAAACCGATCCCGAGTTCCTCAAGCGTGGGGATCACTTCTGCTTCGGGCTCCCGCCACCAGAGCGAGTATTCACTCTGGAGCGCGGCGACGGGCTGGACTTTGTGGGCGCGGCGAATCGTTGACACTCCTGCTTCCGAAAGCCCGAAGTGTCTTACCTTGCCCTCTTGGATCAACTCCTTGACGGCTCCTGCGACGTCTTCAATTGGCACATCGGGGTCAACGCGGTGTTGATAGAACAAATCGATGACGCCGGTCCTGAGCCGCTTGAGCGAGGCCTCGGCGACTTCCTTGATATGTTCCGGCCGGCTGTCCAGACCGGCCTGTTTGCCGGTGCTCGGATCAAGCTTGAACCCGAACTTAGTGGCGATCACCACTTGCTCACGGAAGGGCGCGAGAGCTTCACCGACGAGTTCTTCATTTGTAAACGGGCCGTAGACTTCCGCGGTGTCGAAGAACGTGACGCCGCGTTCCACGGCTGCCCGGATGAGCGAGATCATCTCCTGCTTATCGCCGGCGGGACCGTAGCCAAAACTCATACCCATGCAGCCGAGGCCGAGAACCGAAACTTCAAGGCCGTTATTTCCAAGTTTGCGCGTTTTCATTTGTGCTCCTAGCGGACGGGTGTTCTCACATCCGAGGTTAGTCGCAAAGGAGGCGGCAACGGTAGCCCGATTCTTCCGATTTATTGCCTATTCCTCTTGCAGGTGGAGGAATTGCTGGCGCGCTCAGAGGCGTGCGACTATGCTAGGGCAAGGAATAAGGAAGGTCCGACAATGACAAAAGCCAGCAAAATCCCGAATTTGCCGCGACTTGGTGCGCGGGAACTACGGCAGAAACTGGCCCAGAAAATTGCCTCTTTTGTCGGAAACAAAGAGATTCTTATAACTGAAGTTCCCGGGCTGTTGCTGTCTCGGCGGACCGCCCCGACGTCTCCCGCGGCAGCGAACTACGAGCCGAGCCTCGCCGTGGTGGCACAGGGGCGCAAGCGGGCAGAGCTCGGCGGAAGCACTTTCATTTTCGACGAGTCGCGATACTTGCTGACATCGCTCGATTTGCCGGTGATTTGCAACGTGATCGAGGCGAGTGAAGAGGTGCCCTATCTGTCGTTCGTGCTCAAGCTGGACATGCCCGTAGTCCGCGAGCTGTTGGGCCGGGAGGAGTTCCAGGCAACGGAGGTGCCGTCTGACAAGCCCGCCATGGCGACAGGTGAGGTCACCGCGGAGTTGCTCGATGCATGCTGCCGACTTGTGGATCTACTGAAAACGCCGCAGGACATTCCGTTTCTCTCGGGCCTGATTCAACGCGAGATCATTTACCGGATTCTCCGAGGGCCGGACGCGGCGCGCCTGCGAGCGATTGCCACACTGGGGGACCAGAGTCACAGGACGGCGAAAGCAATCGCCTGGCTCAGAGCCAATTACACGAAGCCGCTGCGCGTAGAGGAGCTTGCGGAGGTCGCGCGCATGGGAATGTCCACACTTCATCACCATTTCCGCGCCTTGACCGCGATGAGCCCACTTCAATACCAGAAGCAGCTCCGGCTAGTTGCCGCGCGGGAGCGGATGCTCGTCGAGGGGCTTGATGCAGCCAGCGCGGCGTTCGAAGTCGGGTACGAGAGCGCAAGCCAGTTCAATCGCGAGTACAAACGCTTTTTTGGGCAACCTCCGATACGGGATATCAAGGCTCGTCGGCTGAGCGGGGCGCTGCAACTTTCGAGTTAAGTTATCTACACAGGGAAGAGATCGACGTGACGGACGATCAGGATTTTGTCCGTGACTGCATGGCCATGGCTACCAGCGCGCCGATCAGGATGGCGGGGAAAAGTTGACCGGTCACTGATTCGGCGACGGTGAGAGAGCGGGCGATGGGGGTACCGGTGTGACTTCGCTGCCGACGATTGTAAGAGTGCAGAAGCTGAAGTAAGTGAGTTTGGAGATGAGCTGGTCAAAATCCACGGGCGCGGTGACGAAACGAAAAGAGCCCGGCCGGAATTGTTCGGTCACTTGACACGCAGAGGCCCAAGCCATCCCTAGAAGCAGATACGCGCTTACGCCGCCCTGGATGCGGCTCCAGCTAACTGGTCCTCCACGAAACATCACTACTAACACAATACGAACATAGAGAAGCAAGGTAATGGTTGAGAGAATGCTGCCGACCTGGTGCATGAACGTCGTTGGATGGAAGCGCGCCACACCCAAAAAGACCCCAGTGATCAGAACGAAAGCGACCACCGCGAACTTTTCAAGCTTGCTTTGCTCGACCACAAGCGCGCCAGAAATCATCAGGAAGAGAATCAAAGGACCGAAGACGAGCCGTCCGGGAAGGCCCGCCTCGCGGAGCGGCGTGATTATGAAGACGAGCACGACCAGCGAAATCGTGATTGATTAAGGTGAGGTCAAGGTCGCCGGACCAGAACTCACTCACCTGCAGATGAAAATTGGGTCGAAACTGCGCTGGAGTTGTTGTCATACGAGAGCCTCCACCCACCCAGGACGTGAAGGCCAGTATAGTTCGTCGTGCCTGCCGGTGTGGCCGGTCGAGTGCGACCGAGGCTGTCCAGCCAAGCACCTGAAAAGGAACAAGCTGGTGAAAAGGACAACCAGGAGCGGACTGGCGTACCCAATCGTTGGGTGGAAAGATACCCAGTCACCGGGAGGATCGAGGTAAGCGCCGGGCGCGTCTTACGAACTGAACCACGAGCGCGCCTTGGAAACGGAGCCGACGGACGACGGCGCGCAAGGACGCCAAGGAAGGACAGATGAACAAAGCCATGACGTATTTAAGTTCGAAACCAGCGGTGCTGGGATTGGGATTGTTGTTGGGTGTAGCGAGCATTGGAGTGGCAAAAGCCATTCAGAAAGCAGCGCCGAGCGCAAAGAGTGTTGCCGCCACGGAACCAGCGAATCCGCCGGCCACGCTGAAGATGGCCGACGCCAATGAAGTGGCCAGCAAGAGCAGCTACGCGCCAATGTTGAAGTCGGTGTTGCCGTCGGTGGTGAACATCTCCTCGTCAAAGGTCGTGAAGGCCCACGCCGACGGGATGGAGCAGCTGCAGATGGACCCGATGTTCCGCCAGTTTTTCGGGAACGGCGGCACGGAGATTCCGAAGGACCGCAAGGAGAAGGCGCTGGGTTCCGGGGTGATCGTCAGCCCGGAAGGCTACATATTGACGAACAACCACGTCGTGGAAGGTGCGACGGATGTAAAGGTGATGTTGTCTGACAAGCGAGAACTGGAAGCGAAGATCGTCGGCACGGATCCGAAGACGGACGTGGCGGTGTTGAAGGTGGACGGTAGCAACTTCTCACCGATCACGATTGGAGATTCGACAAAGGTGGAAGTCGGCGACGTGGCCATCGCGATCGGGAATCCGTTCGGGGTGGGCCAGACCGTGACGCGAGGAATCATCAGCGCGAAGGGGCGCGGTGGCCTGGGAATCGAGGATTACGAGGACTTTCTACAAACCGATGCGCCGATCAATCCGGGCAACTCCGGCGGAGCACTGGTGAATGACCGCGGTGAGCTGATCGGCATCAACACGGCGATCATTTCGCACGAATCGGGAGGCAACCAGGGAATCGGCTTCGCAGTGCCCTCAAACCTTGCGCGGCAAGTGATGGATCAGATCCTGAAGAATGGCAAGGTGGTGCGCGCCTATCTCGGGATTCTCCCGCAAGACGTGACGCCCGGTATGGCGAAAGCCTTCGGCGAGAAGGAGGCTTGTGGAGTCGTGGTGGGCGACGTAACGCCGAGCAGCCCGGCGCAGGAATCCGGGATACAGCGCGGCGACATCCTGCTGGAACTCAACGGCAACCCGATCTCCAGCGCCAACCAGCTAAGGATGAACGTTTCCATGATGACTCCGGGAACGAGCGTCAAGGTGAAGTTGCTGCGGAACGGCAATGAACGCGAAATGACCGTGAAGCTGGCAGAGATGCCAACTGAGACGGCCAAGCTGAATTCGAACGACAACGGCGGCAGCAAGGCACTGGACGGCGTGGAAGTGACCACGTTGAGCCCCGAGATTGCCGAACAATTGGGCGTGCCGGCAAACACGACGGGCGTAGTCGTCTCCGGCGTGGATCCCTCCAGCAAGATGGCAGATGCCGGATTGCGCCGCGGCGACGTCATCCAGGAAGTAAACCACCAGGCGGTGAAGAACGTTTCTGAGTTTCAGAACGCGCTGAAGAAGAGCGGCGACGACCCACTCCTGCTCGTGAATCGGAGCGGGCGGACACTGTTCATCGCAAGTTAGTCCCCAGTTCTTCTTCGAAGCCCGGCGCCTGTCCGCTTTGACGGACGCCGGGCGAAGAAGCGAAAGACGAAGTAGCGCGGAAGGCAGCAAGAAGATGAAGAACAAAAAGCCAGTTGACGATCTACTTTTCGCTGAACCAGAAGATGGAGCCAAGCTCCGCAAACAGATGCGGCAGCAGAGCCGAGGGCTGCTCATGGAGGAGAAAGGCGGGAGCGCGGAGGGCGTGGATGCAAAGCTTCAACTGGAAGTGCTCCAGCTGCTCAGCGTCATGCCACTTATCGAGGAAGGACTGACCATGGAGCAATCCCTGGACCTGGTGATCGACGGATTCCTTCGACCAAACTGAAATCAAACCAGAACGCAAATGAAGGAAAGAAGACGCCCGCAACCATCCCGCGGGCGTCTTCGCATTTGTGGCAAACGCCGAAGGCACATCTTGCCGACGGGGCCCGAGGGAGAATTTACTCTACCGCAGAGATTGCATATGCTAGCGACAAACGAGGATCAAGACCGAGAAATGGCGGCGAAGGAAGAGCTGGAGCAGGCACTGGAACGCAGCAAGAAGCTGCGGAGAATGTTGCTGTTTGCGTTTGGCGGACTGTTAATCCTAATGGTGGCCGCCGGTGTGGAGTCGTTTCGCTCGTTGCAGCGGTTGGACGCGCTGGAGCGGCAGGCGAACGAGCAATTCGCATCACATAACAACGCTCTTCTGACGCTGGTCATCTCCGTGCATTCCTACAACAACCAGATCGAACAGTTCCTGATGCCCGGGGAAGCAGCAGTATCGCCGCTAAGCGCTGATGCCGTAACAGAGAGCGGCGCAGCGGCCCGAGCGGCGGTGCAGCGGTATCCGGAAGATCAGGACCCACAAGAGCAGCAGCTATTGAGCGAGATCACCGAACATTTGGTGGAACAGCAGAACTCATTTGTGCGCGTTGCGGGGTGGCGGCTGGATGAGCGCCTGAGGAACGGAGCGCGGTTCTTGACCGCAGAAATAATGCCGCACCGCATGTACATTCTGCAGGTGTCGCAAGAGATCGCTTCGATGAACGCCCATCGCCTGGATGAGGCAAACATCGAGCTGGCGGAGAGTTATGAGAGGCTGAGGTCGCGGGTCGCCGTCATGCTGACCGTGTCGCTTGCCGCGGGGTTGCTATTGTCTCTGATCGGGGCGCTATACATTCTGCGCCTGGAGAGACAAGGACGCCGGAGATACGAGGCGCTGGCGGAGAGCCGGCGGGAGCTGGAGGAGCTGTCCGCACGAATGGAGTCTGCGCAGGAAGCGGAGAGACGAAATATCTCGCGTGAGTTGCACGATGAAGTAGGGCAGACTTTGGGACTTCTTCTGCTGGAAGTGGGCCAAGTGGCGAAGCTGGTGCCGGCGACTGATCAAATCGTGCAAGGGCAAATTGCGCGGATCAAATCAACGGCGGAGCGCGCGGTGAAGACGATTCGAGACATCGCTTTGCTGCTGCGGCCTCCCATGCTGGACGACCTCGGACTGATTCCGGCATTGGAGTGGCAAGCGCGGGAAGTGTCGCGGCGAAGCGACCTGGAAGTGACGGTTGACGCGGAGGATGTGTCCGGGCAATTGCCGGATGAATTGAAAGTGTGCATTTACCGCGTGGTGCAAGAGGCCCTCAACAATTCGGCGAACCATTCGGGAGCCAAGAATGCAAGGATCAACGTGACGCGGAACGGGGATCGAATCCGCGTGCAGGTGGAAGATGACGGGCGGGGCTTCGACCCGAGTAGAACCCGCGGAATGGGTTTGCTGGGAATGGAGGAACGGGCGCGGCGCCTGAATGGAGCGCTCGCGGTGAAGTCCGCGCCGGGACAGGGCACAACGGTGACGGCGGAATTGCCCGCCGGTCATGCGGAGAAGGTGTGAACGATGAAGAAAATCAGGATCGTCCTGGCCGACGATCATCAATTGTTTCGCAAAGGCTTGCGTGTGTTACTTGAACAGCAGCCGGACTTCACCGTGGTAGCGGAGGCAAAGGACGGGCGAGAGGCCGTGGCTGCGGTTCAGTCGATGAAGCCCGATGTACTGGTCGTCGATATCGGGATGCAGAATCTGAACGGGATCGAAGCGGCGCGGCAACTCACAGAGAGTCATTTGAACGTTGCGATTGTTATTTTGAGCATGCATTCAGATGAGAGTTACGTGCTGAGAGCATTGAAAGCGGGAGCGAAAGGGTACCTCCTGAAAGACTCCGCGGAGGAGGATTTGATCCGTGCGATCCATGCGGTGACGGGCGGAAAGTCTTTCTTCAGCCCAGCGGTGAGCAAAGTTCTGCTGGACGACTATATGCGGAAGCTGCAAAGGTCGGGAGCGGAAGATGCCTACGATTTGCTGACACCGCGGGAGCGGGAGATTCTGCAACTGGTGGTGGAGGGGAAATCGAACAAGGATGTTGCCAACATGCTGAATCTGAGCGTGTACACCGTGGAGACGCACCGGTCCAACATCATGGAGAAGTTGAATGTGAAAGGCGTGCCAGAGTTGGTGCTTTATGCGGTGCGGAAAGGGATCATTTCCTGAGAGGTGGGCCGCGATTTGGTGTTGGAGAGCGTTGGTGGCGCGCCAAGATCTCGATTTCAAAAATGGTAGGCCCGTGGGGACTCGATTTACGGTAATTCCACAAATCGCCAGTGTTTATGCGGCGTTGCAACCCCGCGGGCAATTCCAATCATTACGTTCTCTTACGTCATAC